>LFFM01000701.1_pt1 | contig 23582 bp, 21 predicted proteins | sample 643131 | NCBI WGS metagenome assembly LFFM01 (sample SAMN03777445, study PRJNA286221) | soda lake metagenome | biome: soda lake; feature: Kulunda steppe; material: water; isolation source: sample Tc-Br brine of Tanatar trona crystallizer | place: Russia: Kulunda steppe | collected 2011-07
TCCTCGACCCGAACGACCGGCTCTTGGCCTCGTTCCGTCGGAAGGCGTACGCCTGTGGTATGGAGACGTTGCGTTCGACCTACGTTCAACACGTGGGGACGGAACCGTTCGGGCTCGAGTCCTTCGCAAAAGCGCGTGGGCGCGAAGACGAGCTCCGGCCGACCGTCGATTATCCGGACCGACCCTCGCTGGATCTGTTCCTCGACCACGCCGATCACGTCATCGAGACCAACGGACTCGATACGCTTCACCGACAGTCAGCCGTCGAGCGGGTCGAACGACGAGTCGGGGGCGGGTTCCGGTTGAAAACATCGACGGGAGGGGTCGACACCGCGGCGTGCGCACTCGCCATCGGGCATGGCGATCGATACGAACTCCCAAGCTGGGCGGAGGGTGTCGAACACGCGGCTCACGTCTGGGACGGGTTCGATCCGGACGCAACGGCCGATCACACCGTCGTCGTCGGCGGAGGGATCACGGCCGTCCAGCTCGCCTGCACGCTGAGCCAGGATGCGTCCGTGACGATGGTGAGCCGACATCCTCTGGAGTGGGAGGTGTCGGAGGCAGACCCGCCGTGGCTCAACTGGAACCACGTCGAACGGGAGATACACCGGTACCCTCGGGCCTCGAAGGCGCGTCTCGACGCCGTTCGAGACGCCCGAAACTCGGCGACTGTCCCCCCTACCCGCTACGACACGCTCGAGGAACGGATCGATGTCGGACGACTCCGTATCGTCGAAGGCGACGTCACGGACGCGACCGCCCGTGGCGGCGGTGTCGCTCTCGGACTCGAGGACGGGGAAGTGATCGAAACGGATCGGGTCGTCTGTGCGACCGGCTTCGAACCCGTACATCGCCACCCGTTCGTCGAATCGCTGGCCGCCGACCTGGATCTCGCCCGCGGGTATCGCGGCCTGCCGGTGCTACGCGATGCGACGCTGGCGTGGGAAACGGTCGACGGCGAGGCTCTCCCCCTGTACGTTTCGGGTACGCTGGCGCTCGCGACGGTCGGTCCGTACGCGCCAAACCTCCCGGGCGCCAAGCGGGCAGCCGACCGGATCACGAGCGCGATCGAGTCGGTGGGTCCGGAATCGCTCGGTCGAACCGCACGAGCCGATCGAGACGGCGACTACCGACGCTCGACCGGGCGAGCTCGCCCCGGACAGACGAACACCTTTCACCGTGGGCAGTAAGACGCGGGTATGAGCGGCCCGCCGCCCACGACCGGACTCCACCACGTGACGAACATCTGTACCGATATCGAGGAGACGACCGAGTTCTACGAGGACGTCCTCGGCTGGCACACGATCAAGCGGACGCAGAACTACGACGACCCGGGAACCCTCCATTACTACTTCTCCTCGACGCCGACGGGCGAACCCGGGACGACCGTCACCTACTTCGAGTACCCGAACTCACAGGGCGCGCCAGGTCCCGGCGCGAGCCACCACTTCGCGTTCGGCGTCGAAGACGGCGAGACGCTCCGTGAGTGGCAGGTTCATCTCCGCGATCATGACGTCAACGTCTCCGAGGTGAAAGACCGGACCTACTTCGAGAGCATCTACTTCACCGACCCGGACGGACTCGTCTTCGAACTCGCGACGAACGGGCCGGGCTTCACCGTCGACGAGGACGAGCCCGGAAGCAGCGTCGTCGACCCGTTCGAGGAAGGGTACGAGCACTGACCGTTCGAGGACGTGAGAACGGAGAGAACCGACAGAGGACGGGACCCCCTATCGGTCCCGTTCGACGAGCGCGGCGAACCGGTCCAGCGCCCGTTTACACGCGGGGACGTAGCCGATCGCGGCGAGGGGAACCTCGATGCCGACTCGACACCGCTCCGAGTCGCCCGCGTACGCCTCGACTCGATGGCCGGTCGCGGGGATGCCCGCGACGCGCCACTCCCACCGACGGCTCGAACAGGTGGTGACTCGGAACGGGAGCTGAACCCCGCCTACCCGCACGTGTCCACAAGTCCCTTCGCGGATATGGCGGTCATCGCTCTCTACGGCCGTGATCGAGGGACTCCACGCGGGCCACGTCCGCGTGTCGCGAAGCGACTCCATCGCCGCCGCCGGCGACGTTCGAACCTCGCGAGCGACGAGGATCGAATACCCAGCACGCGCCAGCGCCCATCTCCCGTTCTCGGCGGTTTCCCTGTCGAGCACGCCGATCGTTCCGTTCCGACCGCTCATAAACCGTGTATTAAAATCCCCTTATATGATACCGAGTATCATTATCTCTTTCCACGAAGCGTTAATATGTAGGTCCGGGCTATCCGGTCGCAAGATGACTGACTCCGATCGTGACACCATGAAGGACGTCTCGCACACCGCACCGAACGATACCTCCGCCGACGCCGTCTGGGAACGAGGCCGACGACACCCGGACGTCGAGGAAGAAGAGGAGTAACCGCACGTACGTTCTCACTGCGGATCACTCCCTGTCGAAGACCGTTCGTCGAAGACTCCTCGTCGGTTAAGTATCTCCGGGTCAAGCCCCGAAGCACTTGCCTTGCTTATCCGTAGATGCTGGGGTACACTAGGGTGTCATAGAAGAGTTGTCACGGTGTTTATTTCGTGAGTTTACAGCCGAATCAGCCGATGGATTGCCCTTGGAACTGAGCGGTGGAAAAAATGCCAGATGAGGTTTATATTTTGGTTGGTATGCAAGATACAGGGCGCGAATGTGGTACGGATAGAACACCGTTCTGTGAGTTCTCATCATCTCGCCAATCTCAGTGCTATCCGCCACCGGCCATCTTTTTGGTTCGATGCCAGACACCTTCTGTTCCCGATAGCTGCAGATATAACGAATGCAACTGCGTGATCCACGCGAAGACGATCCACAGGTAAGCGAACGCAACTGCCTCTACTGACCGTGGCCAAGAAAACTCAATCGCAGGATCTCGAATCGCTGTGTACGCAAACGAGATGCCACGCTCCGGAAGCAGCACGATTGCAAGGGCCAGCGCTAATGTTGCTGGTGTCGGCGGTGCCAGTCCCAAATACCAGTGTAGCAACAGTGCAGGCAAAATCGCATATACTGGCGCGCTCACGGAGGTGAATAACACCCATGAGAGTGCGCCCGATTTTAACCAACCCAGACGCGATCCTGACTGTAACACGGCTGGTCCGTGCTGAATAGCAACCTGTGCCCACCCTCGTGCCCACCGTTCTCGTTGGCGGAACAACGCGCCCCAACTCTGTGGATTAATCTCCCGAGCAGTCATCCGCGGGTTGTACGCGACCTGCCACTCGGAGTGGAGATAGAGACGTAGAGTCAACTCAATATCCTCAGTCAGAAACGTCGGATCCCATCCCCCCACGTCGCAAGGCACTTCACGTCGGAATATCGCTGCAGAGCCTCCAAAGTGACCTGCATCAAAGAGATCGCTTAACAACGAATGATCGAGTAATGTGCTGTGTTGTCGCTCAATCGTCACGAACCGATTGAATACGCTCCCGGTTGGATATGCTGCCAGTTTGCGGCCTTGTACCACACCAACCGAAGGACGGTCACGGAGCATCGAGAGACCCCGATAGACAAACTCAGCATCAACCGTCTCATCAGCATCCAACACGAGTACGTACGGCGTTTCAACGTGCCGCCAGACGTGATTTAGGTCGCCCGCCTTCGATCGCGTTGGCCCCTCGATCACCTGCACCCGCTCGGGATGTTCTTGCTGAGTCTGCTGCATGATTTCGATTGTCCCGTCCGTGGATCGGCTTGCCGGGACAAGAAGAAATGGCATGTCCGGAAGATTAGCAAGATTCTGCTGAAGCGTCGTGGGAAGTACTGACGCTTCATCGAATCCGGAGACGATAACTGTCACCGCTGACAGCGGAATATCAGGCGACGGCACTTCGGAGTCATCGTCGATATGTGCCAGCGACCTCTCTGCATGCCAAATCATCGAATAATTCAGCCCCACGCCAACAAGCACTAGCAACAACACGGCACCGAGAATCCACACGAAGAGCTGAGGGAGAAGCAGAAAGACAGTGAATACGAATGTGTTCACAAGAATCAGCGCTACGGCTGTATGCAGACCTACAGCAACGAGGTAGCCGTCAAGTAGCCGGGTAATGCTTGGGGGTGTTTCCGGAGCACTAAGAAGGGCAAAAGCGACGATAGCTGAAACGCCTGCGACAGCGGTTGCACTGGTTGCAATCGGTGTGCTGGGGACCAGTGCTGTCTCTGTACCGGTGAGGCTAACGAACAGTGCTGCGGGTACCCCGACAGCGATCACAACGAGCAGTATCGCTTCCCATCGTTGTGCATCCGTCTTGGGGACGGGAGCACCAACTTCTCGATAGGTTCGAATCCAAAATGCGTGCAGAAGCAGCGTCGGAGTGCCGACAGCATACAGGAGCAACGTCCCGGTTGTGTTTGTCGGACCAAACGGGAGTATGAGTATCGTCCCAGCAAGTACGGCCCCATGACCGGTACAGAAAATAGTCCACCGTGTGCGCTGGCTGATTTTCGCTGGGTGGGTGTCGATAGTCAGAGCTAGTACCTGTACTCCGAGTACAAGGACCGCGGTTCGAATAGATAGAGGCGCATCTGAGGGGATGAAATTAGTACTGAAGGCAACTGCGATGATGAAGAGGGCTGCTTCGCCGGAGACTAAGACAAGCCGACGAGTGACATGAGGCTCAGCAGAAAGAGCAAGTTGTATTTCCTTCCAGATGGCGAATAGTGCGAGGCTCCCAGCACCGAAAGCGATAATTAAGATGGCGAGCGGGGACGGGTTGATACTAAACACGATAACCCCAACTACCGAGACTGCAACCGCGGTATACCAAACTGCCTCGTAGAGCCGCCCTTTCATAACATGTGAAGGAGACAACACGATATAACCATAGCGTTTGTGCGTGAATTGGTTTGGATTATCTAATCTATGATCGTTACGTACGCAGCTCTAGCAGCCAATTCAGGACTTATTTGAAGGATATAACGCAGGTCCTTGTACTGTATTCACGCTCTGTATCTTGCACGCCGTTCTTGACAGACTTCGGTAAAATTGTCGCCCTCCCTGGTATGTGTGTTCTCTGTACTGATCGATTTGGAAGGGCCGAAGAGGGGTATGTTAACAGTTCTATAACACCCTCAGATGAGCCTTGGTTAACAGGTGCCGTGGTCGTTTATAACCCACCGAGTGGTGTCGCGAGCGGGTATTGAAAAGTCGTTGCTGGCGCGGTAATGGTGTTAGAGTACCTTGTGGTTTGATTATATGTGATCGTCGTCGCCGCTCATACTCTCATTTATACGGTCGTGCCGACCTCACCCGCGAGCAGTCGATCGCCTCACGTTCTCGCGGGTGATAGTCGCGGGGGTGAATTTAACCGAGTCGCCGACGGAGCCGCTCGTATGATCGAGGTGTCGGGCCTCCGGAAGACGTACGGCGAGTTCGCGGCCGTCGTCGAGAGCGACTTCTCCGTCGCGGAGGGGGAGGTGTTCGGCATCGTCGGCCCGAACGGTGCCGGGAAGACGACGACGCTGAAGGTACTCGCCGGGCTCGTGGAGCCGACCGCCGGCGAGGCACGGGTGGCCGGGTACGACTCCACCGAGCCCGCGATGCGGCACCACCTCGGATTCCTCCCCGAGGAATCACCGCTGTACGAGGAGATGACCGCGAACACGTATCTCCGCTTCTTTGCTGATCTCTACGACGTCCCCGGCGACGTCGCGGACGAGCGCATCCAGACGGCGCTCGACCGACTGGAGCTCGACCACCGGGACCGCAGACTCGGCGACGTCTCAAAGGGGATGAAACGGAAGGTGGCGATCGCCCGGTCGCTCGTCAACGATCCCGACGTGCTGGTCTACGACGAGCCGGCCTCCGGACTGGACCCGGTGACCACGAACTCGGTGCTGGCGTTCACGCGCGAGCTGCGGGCGGCCGGCAAGACGGTCGTCTTCTCGGCGCATAACCTGTATCACGTCGAGTCGGTGTGTGACCGCGTCGTCATCATGAACGAGGGTCGGATCGTCGCCCGGGGCACCGTCGACGAGATCCGGGAGCGCCACGGCGAAACGACGTATCGCGTGTACACTGATGTGAACCCGGATCCAGGAACCGACCTCGAAGCCGCGACCACTGAGACGGTTGGCGACCGGTTCCGTACGACGGTGCCGACGATGGCTGCCGTCGACAGAGTGCGGGAAGCGGCCGCCAGCGCGGGCGGGACGGTCGTCGACATCCGGACACGCGAACCTAGCCTCGAAGACGTCTTTCTCGACCTCGTGGGGCGTCCGATGCCCGGACGACACGGGGCGGAGGGAGCGGTCGGCGAAACGGCCGCGGCGGCGGAGGACGACGGGGACGGTGGCGGATCGACGGTCGAGAACGTTTCCGAGCCCGAAAGCGCGCCGGAGCTCGAACGCGAGCCCGTTCAACAAAGCAGCGGCGAAGGAGGGAGAAGCGAAGAAAGCAGGAGCGAAGAAAACAGGAGCGAAGAAAGCCGATCGGGGGCATCGAAGTGAGTACGCGGCTCCGACGCGTCTTCCGAGTCGCTCGCTGGGAAGCCGCCCGCGCCTCGGGTGGAGTCGATCGGCGCACGCTCCTCGCCGCGGTCGCACTGTTCACGGTCGCTGGAGGGATCCTCGGTGCTGGCCTCGCGGCCGGCGTCGTCGGCCTCGACGTTGACCGCGACGTGTACCGCGTCGGCGTGGACGAGGGGTCGCCGTACGCCGACGCCGTGGAGGCCGAGCCGTCGCTGACGCTCGTGTCCGCTGAACGGGCCACACTCGGGACGACCGTCGACCTGATCGTTCAAGACGACGGGACCGGCGGAACTGTCGTCGCCGTCGCGACAGATACCAGAAAGGGTGAGGCCGCGACCGCGGAGTTCCGGGAGGCCGTGGAGGCGCATAACGAGCGACTGATGGCGGCCGAGGGGAACGAGACGGCGGCGTTCCCGCTGTCCGTCACGCTCCGGTACGAAACCCGCGGCGGGTCCCCCACGGACACGACGCTCGGGGAGACGACACGTGACGCCGGAGCGGACGACGGCAGCCCGGGCAGTGGCGAGGCGAACGGTAACATCGGTGAGGGCGGTGACGGGAGCGCGGACAGCGGCAATGACGGTTCCGGCAGTGTCGACGCCGGCGGTAACGGCCCCGGCGACGCCGACGAGGACGGTGATGACAACGGGCTTGCGGTTCCGTCGATCGGCGGGGCCCCGGGTAGCGGCGCGTTCGGCGGCGACTCCGTCGGCGCGCCGGGGTCTATCACGCCGCCGTTCCCGTTCGCGTCGCTGGTGTTAGCGTTCGTCTTCCTCGTCCCGATGAACTTCATCGTACAGGCGTACGGCTCGTCCGTGCTCGACGAGCGAACGAACCGGCGTGGGGAGCCGCTGCTCGTCACGCCGCTTGCGCCCATCGACATCGTCGCCGGTAAGACGCTCCCGTACGTTGCCGTCGCTGTCGGCATCACTGCCCTGATCGCCGGGCTCGTGGGTGGCAGTGCGGTCTCCGTTCTGGCGATCCTGCCGATCGCGGCGACGTTCCTCGCGGCGACGTTCGTCGGCGCGGTGTTCGCGCGATCGTTCAAGGAGCTCACGTTCGTCACGGTGGCGGTGAGCGTGCTACTCACCTCCTACGCGTTCGTTCCCGCGATTTTCACCAACGTCACCCCCGTGGCGCTCATCTCGCCGCTCACGGTCGTCGTCTTCGATCTTCAGGGAGAAGCGGTTTCTCTCGGCGAGTTCCTGTTCGCGACGACGCCGACGGCGTTCGCGTCGGTTCTCCTCTTCGGTCTCGGTCTCGGCGTGTACCGCGAAGAGGACCTGTTCACCCAGAAGCCGGTCGGCCGGAAGTTCCTCGACGCGCTCGCAGCTCGGCTGTACGCGGTCGGCGAGGGCGTTCGTCGACCGCCCGCGACGGGGATCGCGGCGCGGGTTCCGGAGCGACTCCGCGGTGTGGGCGCAGTGGCGTTCCTCACGGCGTGTACGGTCCCGTTCGTGTTCGTCGCCGAGCTGCTCGCGGTCGCGGTCCTGTTCGCGCTCCCGGTCTCCGTGTCGATCCCCGTCCTACTCGTCACCATCGCGTTCATCGAGGAGGTCGCCAAGAGTGTTCACCTGTACGCCGGCTTCGAACGAGGCGTGTTCGCCCGGACCGATCGGATCGCGCTCGCGGTCGGGCTCGCCTCCGGACTGGGCTTTTTCGTCGCGGAGAAGGCCACCGCAGTCGTCCAAGCGATCGGGCTGACGGAACTGTACGTGGGCCGTGCCGCGTTCGGGTCGGTCGCGGGCGTCGCCGGACTCCCACCCGCACTCCTCGCCGCGCTGTTTCTCGCCCCGCTCGTCGTCCACGGGTTCACCACGGCGGTGACTGCCGTCGGAGCGAGCCGGAACCGGACGTACTACGCCGTCACGCTCGTGGTGGCAACGCTGCTCCACGCCGCCTACAACGTGGGGGTGTTGGGGATCCATGGATAGCCGCCTGACGATCGCCCGGCGGGAGATACGCGGGCTCCGTGCGGAGAAGACGATCCTGCTCGCTATCGGGATCCAGCTGTTCATCGCCGCGTTCTCCTCGTTCCTCGTCGTCGGACTCGTCTCGATGTACGACCCCGCCGCGCTCGACGGCGCGGAGGTGGAGGTCGCGGGCGCGGGCGACGCCGTCGCCGATCTCGAACGCGCCGCCGCCGACACCACGGGAGCGTCCGTGACACCATACGAGAGCGCCGATGCTGCTCGTGAGGCGTTCGACCAAAACGCCGCCGACGTGGTCGTAATAGCGAACCCGGACGACCGCGGTGGGGTTGCGGTCGACGCGGTCGCGCCGGACGCGACCGTGGAAACGACGGTGATCGTCGTCCAGCTACGTGACCTCTTGCGGACCTACGAGCGGGCCGAACGCGAGTCGCGGGCCGACGCGCTCTCGGAGACGCCGCTCGCCCTGCCCGAAGGCGGCGGAACGAGCCCGTACTTCACGTTCACGTACACGGTGTTGATCCCGGTTTTGGTGTTCCTCCCCGTCTTCATCTCCGGATCGCTCGTCGTCGACTCGATCACGGAAGAGATCGACGAAGGAACCATGGAGCTGCTTCGGGTTGCGCCCGTAACGGTCGGCGAGATCCTCGACGGCAAGGCGCTTGCGGCGGTTGCGATCGCGCCCGGACAGGCGTTGATCTGGCTGCTGTTACTCGAGGCGAACGGGACACCTGTCGCCAACGTGGGGGCGATACTCGCGTTGATGACCGCGCTGACGACGCTTGTCGTCGCGATCGCCGCCGGGATCGCCGCGCTCGCGCCCGACCGGCGGGCGGCGCAGTTCCTCTACTCGGTGGCTGTCCTCGTCCTCTTCGGCGGCGCGACCGCGATGGCGGGCGGGCCCACGAACGCGGTCGCCCGGCTTGCTATCGACAGCGCCGACCCCGAAACGACGCTCACCGTCGCCGTGTACGTCGCCCTCGCCGCCGTGGCGTACGCGGGCGTCCGTCGGTTCGTGACCGAAAACGGGAGCGGTGGGTGACTGCCCGACGGCGAGCGCTCCCTTGCCGTGGAGCGGACCGCTCCAGCATAATATATTTATACCCGCTATCGGACCGGATCCGATATGGTCCTCAAACGAATCGGGTTCGGAGCCGCTCTCTTCGGGAGTGTCTTGGCGCTCCTCCATCTCTCTCCGGGGGTTATCACGGAGTGGATGCTCGCGGCCGACGACCCCCTCCCAGTGGGGAACAGCCTCGGCGAATCAGTCGTGATCGTTCGGAGCCTGCTGGATGCTGGTGCGTTCGCCGTCGGGTTCGGCGGCGTGTTTCTGCTGGGGTACTGGGCCGGAAGCCGGGTGATGCTTCGGCATCGATATCGACAGCTACTCGCCACGCTTGGGGTCGGTGGGGCGCTCGGGTACGTCCTCGTACTCGTCCTGTTCCTGTCGTATTCGGCCCTCGCCGGCGGCGATCTACCCGACGTAACGGGTGGAGTCACGAGCCTCCTAGTGTTTGCGGGCCGAGCGACCGCGATAACCGTTCAGTTCGCCGTCGTCGGGATCGCCGGTGCGTCGATCGCGGAGCTCATGGGTGGCTCCAGTCGTCCCGCCGGCCCATCGGCCGGTCGGTCGGAGTGATCGACTGTGCGGCCGGTCGTGAGTATCGCTCGATCACCCGTTGACCGCCCCCAAGCCGGCTCACTCGACCCTTCGATAGTCAGTTTCCGAACGCCCCGAGGCTCGACTGGAGGTCGCGATCGGGAACCTCCTCGGTGAGATCGTAGCCGACCAGTTCCCGCGCGTCGACCGCGTACGTGGAGCCGTTGCGGTCGAGGACCACCACCCGTCCCTTCCACCCGCGGACGGTGCCGGCGGCCATCGTTTCCGTGACGGGCCGGTCGGCGAGGTCGAACCCGTAGTCGAACGAGAACCGCTCGATCGGGTCGAACCGGTCGAGAAGTGCGTCCCACGCCCCCGCATCGACCGAGCGCCCGAACCCGGCGAGCTTCGTCGGAACTCGCACGCGATCGACGAGGTCGTCACCGCTCGCGAGCTCGGATTCGACCTCCCGGGCGACCCTGCCGTCGGGGAAGGTTCGGACGTGGGCCGCACGATCCGCACCCTGCTCGCGAAGTCGTGTTTCGAGTCGCCAGCGGCGGGTGACACCCACCTTGAACACGTCCGGCGCGAACCCGGCGAGGTACATCGCGTGCTCCTCGTGACAGTCCATCTCGTCTTTGAGACACGTTCCAGTACACCGCGCACACACCCAGACGGAAGCGTGCGAGTCACAGTAGGGCGCGTCCGGGTTCTCACAGGCGATGTGGCCCCCCTCGTGGACGGTTCCCGCACATCGTCGCTCGCCGAGGCCGTAGGAGAGCGTGGTTCCGGGACTCGCGTCCAGATACTCCACGTCGCCGTCGGTGGCGATGTAGAACCCGCCACCGGCGTCGTCACTCCCGTTCCCGCCGTCGCCCTCGCCGACGTCGTACCCCACGACCTGCACGGTCCCCGTAGGCGGGCCGCCGATTAATAAGGATCGCACGCCGCCACCGTTTAAGTCGCTCACGCGCGCATGACCATCCATGTCCACGCTACACACCAGCCTCACGGCCACGACCGCCGATGGCGACGGGGACGGCCGCGACGTCACCCTCGCGCTCACCGTTCGGAACGACGGGGACGACCCGCTGACGCTCCGGTTCCGTACCGGACAGCGAGCGGATTTCGTTGCACGCGACACCGACACGGGGGACCCCGTCTGGCGACACGGGGAGGGTCGCATGTTCACGCAGGTGCTCGGCAGCGAGACGCTCGACCCGAACGAGTCGGCGACCTACGAGGGGGCGTGGACCGACCCGCCCGTCGGCGAGTATCGTGTCGTCGGCGAGCTCGCGGCCGAGGACCACGACGCGACCGCGGAGACGACGGTCTCCGTGGCGTGATCCGGGCTAGTCACCACCGAGGATCGGCTCGTCGCTGAGCTCGATATCGATCGCGTCGCCGCCGCGGTAGAGCCCGCCGCCGATGAACGCCAAGGCGAACCCGCCGGCAGACGCGGCGAGCGCGGCCGTGAGCGCAGCCGATTCGGACGGGATCCCGCCGAGTAGTGTCGAGACGCCGTTGAGTATCACCACCACGCCGAGCGCGACGTTCCCGAGGCCGATCAGCCGGATCGGTTCGAGCCCGTACCGCTCCTCGCCCCGGCCGCCCCACACGAACACGACGCCGCCGGCGATGAGGAGCAGTCCCTGGATCGCCCGTATCGGATCCGCCCAGAAGCTCGTGCCGAACAGTGCGGTCCCCGCGCCGAACGCCACGAGAAGGCCGACGCCGAGCACCGCGAACCACTCGCGTTTCATCATCCTCCCTCCCCGTCTCCCCCAGCGGCGTCCTTCGTTCCGTCTTCCGATTCTGTTGGGTCCGTCGGAGTACCCTCCTGGCGCGTCCCGGATCCGTCCGTATCGAGCGCCTCACGAACCCGTCGGTCGACCGCCGATGCGAGCCGCTCGCGGGTCCGATGGCTCGACGCGGCGTCGGTCCGGACCTCGATGAGGTGTGAGCCGTCGGCGTCGAGCGCCTCCGCGTACGCCGCCTCGATCGCCGCGAGTCGGTCCGATCGCGAGTCGTCGCCCGCTCCGTCAGCACGTTCGTCGACGCTCCCTCCCTCAGTCGCTCGGGTATCGACGCTCGCGTACGACAACCCGTGGAGCGCCGCCATCGGTTCGAACTCGATCCCGTGTGGCGTCTTGAACGCCTCGGTGAACGGCGGCTCGAACCGCTCGATCGGGAGCGCGTGGAAGATCCCCCCGCCGTCGTTGTTGATGAGGACGATCGTGATGTCGACGTCACAGCGGTCGACCGCGAGCAGTCCGTTGGTGTCGTGATACAGCGCGAGGTCGCCGACGACGAGCGTCAGGTCGTCTGTCGTCGCCGACCCCGCGCCCAGCGCCGCAGAGACGATCCCGTCGATCCCCGACACGCCTCGGTTACCGAGGACGGAGAGGTTCGTCGTCGACGGGGGGACGAACCGGTCGAGATCCCGGACCGGCATCGAGTTCGAGACGAACAGCGTGGCGGGGTCCGGAACCGCGTCGGCGACGACCCGGAGGACATCCCCTTCGTGGAATCGCGAATACGTGTCGATATCCCTGTTGTCACTCGGAGCCGTACGTACGTCTCCGGGCTCACTGGGATCGTCCATATCGGATACGTCGTCCGCGCTCGCGTGTGTCCGCTCGGCGATCCGGTCGGCGCGCTCCCACTGCTCACGCCACGCGGCGCTCCCGTTCCTCCGTGAAACGAGCCGTGAGAGGCGCGCGCAGAGGCGGTTCGGCTCGGCGACGACGAGGTCGGTCGCGGCGAACTCCGCCTCGCGCCACCGTCCTGCGGGATCGACGGCGTACTGGTCGGCGTCGGTCGCAGCGAGATACTTCCGCAGGGGCTTCGACGTCGGCGACGCGCCGAGCCGGAGGACCACCTCGGGGTCCATCCACGCGTCCTCGCCCCCGGCGAGATCGGCAGAGAGGTACGCGTCGTACGATCCGATCACGGGCGAAACACGGCTGTGACCGCCGTATCGGACGCCGGAAAGCGGGTCGGCGAGGATCGGATAGCCGGTCGCGTGGGCGAGCGCGGTGACGGCCTCCGGGTCGAGCCCGGGCGGGTCCGCGGGTCCCGCGACGATCAGGCCGCGGTCGGCCGAGAGCGCGGCGGCCAGCTCGCGGAGCGCGTCCTCGTCCGGCTCGGGACTCCCCGGGGTGACGTCGACGTAGGGGCCATTCCGGCCGGTCGCAGCGGTCGGGTCGAGGTCCGCGGGCACGTCGTCCGGGACCGGCGTCGGCTCCAGCGGCTTCGCGAACGGCACGTTGAGATGGACCGGACCGGCGTCGCTCCCCTCGGCGGTCGCGACCGCTCGGGCGACGGTCGTCCGGACCGAGCGGAGCGCGCGGTCGGCGGCGGCGGGCTCGGGAAGGTCCTTGTAGAAGCGGGTGGCGTCCCCGTACAGTTTCTCCTGGTCGGCGGTCTGGTTCGCGCCCGAGTCGCGGAGCTCGGGCGGCCGGTCAGCGGTGAGCGCGAGCAGCGGGACGCGGGCGTTGCTCGCCTCCATTACCGCCGGGTGGTAGTTGGCGGCGGCGGTACCGGAGGTACAGATCACCGGGGTCACGCGACCCGTTCGGCGCGCGCGCCCCAGTGCGAAGTAGGCGGCCGAGCGTTCGTCAAGCAGCGAGAAGACGTGGAGTTCCTCGTGGCGTGCGGCCGCCATCGTCAGCGGCGTCGAGCGGCTGCCCGGAGAGACGACGACGGCGTCGACCCCCGCGTGGACGAGCTCATCGACGATCGCCCGTGCCCACAGCATGTTCCGGTTCGGCGCAGTCATTAGCGGTGGTAGATCCGCGCGGGATAAGTATCCCGGCAACTCGTGGCGGGCGCTAGGCGGTCGCGTTCTACAACGCTTATACGCGCCGACCGACTTCGATCCGACATGAGCGACGACGACGCCGTCGAGGTCGAGCCGACCGAGTCCGACGACACGGCGGAGGCGACCGACGAGCCGGACGCGGCCACCGAAACCGACGGGTCCGACGGGTCGAGTCTCGCGGACCGCGTCGCCGAGCACGACGCGGCGCTCGCGGACGAGGTGGCCGAGCTGGAAGCCGAGCTCGACGAGTGCCGTGAGGAGGTCGACGAGCTGACGAGCAAACTCGCGCGGGTCCGTGCTGACTTCAGCAACTACAAACAACGAGCCAAACGCAAGCGAGACGAGATCCGCGAGCGCGCCTCGGAGGCGCTCGTCGAGCGGATCGCACCCGTCCGCAACGATCTCCTCCGGGCGCTCGAACAGGAGGAAGGAAGCGACATCCGGCCGGGCGTGGAGTCGACACTGGAGAAGTTCGACGAGGTGCTAGCCGACGAGGGTGTCGATCCGATAGACCCCGAGCCGGGCGCGGAAGTCGACCCCGAGCGGCATCAGGTGATGCTCCGCGTTGAGAGCGACCAGCCGGAAGGGACGGTCCACGAAGTGTACGAACCCGGCTACGAGATGGGCGACCGCGTTATCGCCGAGGCACAGGTTACCGTCAGCGCAGGCGGAACGTAGTTCGAGTTCGTATCGCACTCCCGTCTCCAGTTCCGTCCGCGAATCACGACAGGTACGACTCGACGAGCCGGTCGAGCGAGTCGTTCCGATCGGTCGTGTGCGGGATCGTGAGTGGTGATACCGACACCTCGCCGTCGACAACTGCCCGTCGGTCGGTGCCGGTTTCGTCCGGGACCGCGTCGGGTGTCATGCGCCCCCAAATCGGGTCGTCGAAGGTGATTCGGTCGGCTACTGTCTCCTCGGTTCCGGACGCTTCGTCGCTACTGTCGCCTCGGTCGCCCCGCTCTCGGTTCGCCGTCATCCCGTACCAGTCCGAGGGTGTGGTCACCCGCATCGGTGCTGGAGGGGTACCCCCGGCGTCGTCCGTCACGATCGGCGCGTTCACGTTGAGGTAATCCGCCGTGTCGAACACGTCTGCAGCCGGCGCGTTGTCGACGAGGAACCGTGTCGCGTGGACGGCGTGTGAGAACTGCTCGGGAGCCAGCTCGGTTCGCCACCACTCGGGATCGTCACCCGGGACATACATCGACGCCGCGATCGCCGGAACCCCGAAGAAGGCGGCCTCGACAGCGGCCGAAACGGTACCCGACCGTCCGAGTACGTACGATCCGAGATTCGCACCCTTGTTACACCCGGCGACGACGAGGTCGGCATCGGGAGCGAGCTCGCCGAGCCCCGCGACGACACAGTCGACCGGCGTGCCGTCGACGGCGTATCCCAACTCGTGATCCCGGACATCGACGCCGCCGGAGATGGCACGACCGATCGACGAGCGGTCGCCAACTGGGGCGACTGTCACGACATCGTACGACTCGGAGAGGGCGTCGTACACCGCCCGCAATCCGACGGCGTCGATGCCGTCGTCGTTCGTCAACAGGATCCGGTCGACACTCATGCCCGTTCCTTACCGGGTCCGGGGAAAAGTCCATCGTCGGCGTCGTGAACGGAAACACACAGGTAGCGTCGGTCCGAGAGGGGTACTATGGGATTCGGCGACACGGCGAAGCGCATCCAGACGCTCGCCGACAAGGCGGAACGGACGTACCAGAAGATCAGCGAACTCCGCGACGAGGTCGAGGAGACGCAGGACACTGTAACCGACACCGCTGAACGGGTTCGAGGACTCGAAAACGAGATGGCCGAACAGCGCGCGGTGCTCGACGCCGTCGCGGAAGAGGTCGGCGTCGACCTCGACAGCGTGAGTACGGAAGCACACATCACGGAGGCTGAGGACGCTGCCGGGGAGGACGAAAAGGGCGCCGAGAACGACGACGGGACGCCCGACTCGGACGACGACAGGGCGTCCGAAAGCTGAACCGATCGATCACTTCGGCTCAGTGACGTCACCGTCGGTCGCAACGTTGCTGTCGGCTGTCTCGTCTTCCATCCGTGAGACCACCTCTGCGGGGACGCCAGCGACTGTCGTCCGCGGCGGGACGTCCGTGGTCACCAGCGAGTTGGCTGCGACCCGTGCCTCCTCGCCGACCGTCACGCCGGGGAGAACGACCGCGCCCGCGCCGATCATCGCCCGGTCCTCGATAACGATGTCACCGAGCCGGTACTCGTCTTGGAGGAACTCGTGACACAGCAGGGTGGCGTCGTAGCCGATGATGGCGTCGTTGCCGACGGTGATCCGTTCGGGCCAGAACACGTCCGGCGTCGATTCGAGCCCCCAAGAGACTCCCGACCCCACGGTCACCCCGATCCGGGAGAGCAGCCAGTTCTTGAGCCGAAGGCTCGGGCTGACCCGGGCGGCCGATATCGCCACGTAGTTGCGGACGACCGCGAGCGGCGACTTCGCGTCGGGCCACGACCACAGCGAGTTCCGCACCCCGCCCGTGTGATGCCGCTCCAGCCGATCACGCCGAGGAGTCGTGTCGTCGTCCGCGGGAGCGCCACTGGACTCGTCGGTCCCGCTACCCGCTCGCCCTCCACCCCGGTCGACAGCGGACCCTTCGTCACTCACGCGGAGTCCTTGTAACGGCGAGGTTATAAGACCCGCTCACCCGCCCGCGGCTGCATCCAGAGTCGCGTGCGGAGTATCCATGGTCGCATGTGGGGTGGTATATACGATAGGGGCCCAGCTCCGGCCCTGCCGAGTTCGACGGCTCACGGCCGGTCCAGACGGGTGTGCAGTCCACCGCCGTGAGTACGGGGGAGGACTGCCTGTTCGCCATCGGAGTCCGTGACGAGCGACGCTATTCCCGGATCCGGTTCATATGCTCGATCCGCCGGTTGAGCAGGTCGGACGTCCCGATATCGTGGCGGATCCGAACGCGGTCGCCCGCTGCCGACAGCGCCCTCTCCGCCTGTGTCTCCGCGGTGGCGATCGAGTCGCCACGGCCGACGACCGCGAACGATCGGGACGTCGTCGTGTAGAGACCGTCCTCCCGCTCGTCGACGCTCGCGTAGTAGAGCAGCGCGTCGCCAGCCTGCTTCTCGTCGACGGCGACCCGCGCGCCCGAGTCGGGGTCGGTAGGATACCCCGCCGGAACCGCGTACTTACAGACGGTTGCTTCGCCAGAGAACGTGAGCTCCGGCAACGTGTCGCCGTCACGGGCGGCGACCAGCACGTCGAGGAACGAGGTTTCGAGGACGGGAAGCGTGTTCATCGCCTCCGGATCGCCGAAACGGGCGTTGAACTCGACCACTTTCGGGCCCTCGGCGGTGAGCATGAACTGTCCGTAGAGGACACCCTTGTACGCTGGCAGGGCGTCGACGACGGCGTCGAGCACGTCGACGGCTGCCTCGTAGTCGCCCGGCTCCATGAACGGGAGCGACGACCCCGTGTCGGAGTACGACCCCATGCCGCCGGTGTTCGGCCCCTCGTCGCCCTCGTAGGCACGCTTGTGGTCCTGTACCGCGGGGGTCGCCCGGAGCTCCCCGTCGGCGACGAACGCCTGTACCGTGAACTCCTCGCCGACGAGTCGCTCCTCGAGAACGACGCGATCGTAGTCCGCCTCCCGAAGGTAGGCTTTCGCCTCCTCGGCCGTGACTTGATCGCCGATCACCTTCACGCCCTTCCCACCGGTGAGGCCGGCTGGCTTGACCGCGAGGTCGCCGTCGTACTCGTCGATGTACGTGCAGGCGGCCGCCATGTCGTCGAACACCTCGAAGTCGGGACAGCCGGGGATGTCGGCGTCGGTCATGAACCGGCGCTGATACGCCTTGTCCGTCTCCAAGCGCGCTTCCGCCTCTCGCGGGCCGAACGCGTACACGCCGGCCTCGTCCAGCGCGTCCGCGACCCCCGCTTCGAGCGCCGATTCGGGGCCGATGACTGCGAGGTCCGCGCCGACGGCGGTCGCGAACGCGACGATCCCTTCGGGGTCCGTCTCCGCGACCGTCTCGAAACCGTCGGCGAGCCGACGGATGCCGGGGTTCCGGTTGCTCGCGCAGGCATACAGCGCACAGTCGTCTGCGAGCGCGCGGGCGATAGCGTGTTCGCGACCGCCACCGCCAACCAGGAGTACGGTTTCCGTCATGCGCGACGGATCCCAGCATACAAGTGTAAACCTTCCCCTCTCGATCGATCTTTCGATCCGTTTCTATGGATCACACGTTGGGTCCGCGACTGTGGACCGCGTACCGATCGGTAGCTCGGTGTACCGGGGTTTTTCCGGTCGGCGAGTGAACAGCGTCCATGTCACAGCCCACGGAGCGGAACCGGCTCGACGAGGAATCGAGTCCGTACCTCCAACAGCACGCCGATAACCCGGTCAACTGGCAGCCGTGGGGCGAGGAGGCGTTTGATCTGGCGCGCGAACACGATATCCCCGTGTTCGTCTCCATCGGCTACTCGTCGTGCCACTGGTGTCACGTGATGGAAGAGGAGAGCTTCGCCGACGAGGAGGCGGCGGCGCTGCTCAACGAGTCGTTCGTGCCGGTCAAGGTCGATCGCGAGGAGCGTCCGGACGTCGACAGCACGTTCATGACCGTCTCGCAGCTGGTGACGGGTGGCGGCGGGTGGCCGCTCTCGGCGTGGTGTACGCCGGACGGGGAGCCGTTCTACGTCGGGACGTACTTCCCGCCCGAGCCGCGCGGGAACCGCCCGTCGTTCCCCGAGCTCTGTCGACGGATCGCGGACTCATGGGCGGACCCGGAACAGCGTGCGGAGATGGAGCGCCGTGCGGAGCAGTGGACGGCGAGCGCGCGCGACGAGCTGGAGTCCGTCCCCGATGCTCCTGGAGAGCCACCGGAGCCGGGACTCCTCGACGAGGCAGCAGCGGCCGCGATGCGAAGCACGGACACGGAACACGGCGGGTTCGGAACGAGTGGGCCGAAGTTCCCGATGCCCGGGCGGGTCGACCTTCTGTTGCGGGCAGCCGGACGGACCGGTCGCGGTGACCTCCTCAACGCGGCCACTCGGACGCTCGACGGGATGGCGTCCGGCGGGATGTATGACCAGATCGGGGGCGGGTTCCACCGGTACGCCGTCGACCGCTCGTGGACGATCCCGCATTTCGAGAAGATGCTGTACGACAACGCCGAGCTCCCCATGGTGTATCTCGACGGGCACCGCCTCACCGGCGATCCCCGGTACGCTCAGGTCGCTGCGGAATCGCTGACGTTTCTCGAACGGGAGCTTCGACACCCCGACGGCGGGTTTTTCAGTACGCTCGACGCACGGAGCCGACCGCCGAGCGGGCGAAGCGGGTCCAGCTCGGACGAGCAGCGGGAGGGCGCGTTCTACGCGTGGACGCCCGCCGAGGTCGACGCGGTGCTGGATGACCCGCTCGCGGACCTCGCGAAGTCCCGGTACGGGATCCGGTCCGGGGGGAACTTCGAGCGTGGAACGACGGTTCCGACGGTCGCGACCTCGATCGATGCCCTCGCTGCGGAGCGCGATCGCTCGGCCGAAGCCATCGAGGAAGCCCTCGCGGAGGCGCGTGATGCCCTCTTCGATGCGCGCGAGGATCGACCCCGTCCCGCTCGCGACGAGAAGGTACTGGCCTCGTGGAACGGGCGCGCGATCTCCGCGTTCGCCGCCGCCGGGACGGTGCTCGACGACGCGTACACGGATCTGGCGATCGACGCGCTCGAGTTCTGCCGCGACCGGCTGTACGACGCTGAAACCGGTCGGCTCGACAGGCGGTGGATCGACGGCGACGTGGCCGGTCCCGGCTATCTCGACGACTACGCGTTCCTCGCACGCGGTGCGCTCAACGCTTACGGTGCGACCGGCGACATCGACGCCCTCGTGTTCGCCGTGGCGCTGGCCGATGAGATCGTCGAGGAGTTCTACGACGCCGACGATGGCACGATCTACTTCACGCGCCACGCGGGCTCGGACGGTGGCGTGGCCGGCTCCCCCGACAGCAGCGGCGATGGAACGCTGTTCGCTCGTCCACAGGAGTTCGCCGATCGATCGACCCCGTCGAGTCTCGGCGTCGCGGCCGACACGCTCGCGGCCCTCGACGGGTTTCGGATCGACGACCGGTTCCGATCGGTCGCCGAGACGGTGGTTCGGACCCACGCCGACCGCATCCGTGCGAGCCCGCTGGAGCACGTCTCGCTAGTGCGAGCGGCAGAGCGGGTCGAGTCCGGCGGGATCGAGGTGACGTTCGCGGCCGAAGCGGTGCCGCGAGCATGGTATGAGGCGCTCGGGGAACGGTACCTGCCAGGCGCGACCGTCGCGCCGCGCCCGCCGACCGCGGCCGGACTCGACGAGTGGCTCGATCGGCTCGGCCTCGACACGGCACCGCCGATCTGGAAGGACCGAGACGCGGAAGGCGGTGATCCGACCGTCTACGTCTGTGAGGGGTTCGCCTGCTCGCCGCCGAGAAGCGATGTCGACGCCGCGCTCTCGTGGCTCGATGATCGGGCCTGAGCCGCGCGTTCGAAGCGAAGTGAGTGTCGTATCTCCGGGAGTAGGAATACGCTATTTATATGCCGGGCCCGAGTAGGACTGAACATGTACGACTTCGTCGTCGTCGGTGCCGGTCCGTCCGGGTCCCGGTTCGCCCGTCGAGCGGCCGAGGCCGGCCACGACGTCGTCGTTTTCGAGAAGGGCGAGATCGGCACTCCGCTGGCTTGTTCCGGACACGTCTCCACCGACATCTGGGAGTATGTCCCCGAGAGCGCCCGCATGAGATTGTTACAGAACCGTGTGTTCGGCGCGCGGTTCCACACCGAGGGACCCGGATCGACCCCGCACCACTTTTATAAGCGAGAGCCGGTGTCGAACGTCATCGATCGCGTCGGGCTGGATCGAACGCTGGCGACATGTGCTCGCGACGCCGGTGCCGACGTTCGCGAGGGCCACACCGTCACCGGGATCGACGAACGACACGACCGCGTCGTCGTCGAGGTGAGCACAGCCGAAGGTGGGACGACGACGGTCGACGCGCGGATGGTCGCGGGGTGTGACGGGCCGACGTCTCGGGTGCGCCGTGCCGTCGACCTCGATGAACCCGACGAGCTGCTCCACGGGGTTCTGGCATTCGACCCGGAGCCCGACGAGGGGAACTACGTCGACGTCCACCTCACCGCCCCGCGCTTCTTCGCGTGGCGGATCCCGCGCGGGGACGCCGGCGTCGAGTACGGGCTCGCCGCCTCGCCGGACGACGAGGTGAAGGCGCGGTTCGATCGACTGACTACCGAGTACGAGGCCGAAACCGCGTCGTTCTGTTCTGGAGCGATCCCGGTCGGGCCGCCCGAGTCCGTGACGAGTGAGCGCGTGTTCCTGATCGGGGACGCCGCCGCCCAGACGAAGCCGTTCACCGGCGGCGGGATCCTCTACGGGATGCGTGCGGCCGACGTGGCGGCGGCGACGATCGACCCGGGAGATCCGGACAGCCTCGCCGACTACGAGACGGGGTGGCGCGACGAGCTAGCGACGGAGATACGGCTCGGAAAAGCGATCCGTGCGTGCTACTCGCTCCCCGAGCCGATACAACGCGCCGGGTTGTGGGCGTTATCAGGCGAGATCGGCGTCCACATGGACGAGCCGTCCTCGTTCTTCTCGCGGGACCACCTCCGGCGGCTGTTCTCCTAGCGCCGGATGGTCGTCGACCGCTCACCGATACCGGTTGCTCATCGGCATCGACCGCTCACCGGTAGGCTTACTCGTCGATGACAGTCGCGAACGAGACGTTCTCTCGGACGCTCGTGATCTCCACGGTTACTTCGTCGCCGAGCTCGGCGTCGGGGACGATAACGACGTACCCTCGTTCGATCTTGGCGATCCCATCGCCTTTGTCGCCGAGCGTCTCGATCGTGACGTCACGGATCTCGCCTTCCGACACAGGCGGCCCCGAGGGGGTCGTCCCGCCCGTCGGTCGCGGATTCTCGTCGTTCGACGATCGTCCGTCGGTCGAACCGCGCGACGTGTCCGTTTCCTCTCCCGCCCCGCTCGACTCTTCCTGATCGATCACAGCGACCCGGTACGTCTCGCCGGGAACGACGGTCCCGTGTTCGATCTCGCGTTTCGGGACGGACAGTACGTACCCACCCTCGCCATCGGTCTCCAGCTCCGCGGTAAAGAGGCAGGCAAGCGAATCAGTTACTTCGACCATACGGCTCCGTTTGTCGTAGGGTTACGAAAAACTCCCTATTGAGCGCGACGTGAACGATGTGGGACGATGGTCCGCTCGGAGACGTGTCATCTCCATAGATTTCCCGTGGCGCTTCCGTGGCGACACGGACGGCAACGATAGAACATAAACGCTTACCCTGATCCGAATGAAGTTCTACGCATGAGCCGGAACTACGAGTCGCTTCACGACCCGAACGCGGAGTACACGATGCGGGAGCTCTCTTCGGAGACGATGGGAGTGACCGGATCCCGCGGCGGCGGGCGCGACGTCGAGATCACGGACGTCCAGACGACGATGGTCGACGGGAACTTCCCGTGGACGCTCGTCCGGGTGTACACGGACGCGGGCGTGGTCGGGACGGGCGAGGCGTACTGGGGTGCCGGCGTTCCCGAGCTGATCGAGCGGATGAAACCGTTCGTCGTCGGCGAGAACCCGCTGGATATCGATCGCCTCTATGAACACCTCATCCAGAAGATGTCCGGTGAGGGCTCGGTGGAGGGCGTGACCGTCACCGCCATCTCCGGCATCGAAGTCGCGCTACACGACCTCGCGGGGAAGATCCTCGACGTGCCTGCCTACCAGCTGCTCGGTGGGAAGTACCGCGACGAGATGCGCGTCTACTGTGACTGCCACACGGAGGAAGAAGCGGATCCCGAGGCGTGTGCCGACGAGGCCGAGCGTGTTGTCGACGAGCTGGGCTACGACGCCCTGAAGTTCGACCTCGACGTTCCCTCGGGATTGGAGAAGGACCGCGCGAATCGACACCTCCGCCCGGGCGAGATCCGGCACAAGGCGGAGATCGTCGAGAAAGTGACCGAGCGAGTGAAAGACAAGGCCGACGTCTCGTTCGATTGTCACTGGACGTTCTCCGGCGGTTCCGCGAAGCGACTCGCGGACGCGATAGAGGAGTACGACGTGTGGTGGCTCGAAGACCCCGTTCCCCCTGAGAACCTCGAGGTACAAGAAGAGGTAACGAAGAACACGACGACGCCGATCGCGGTCGGCGAGAACCGGTATCGGGTTACGGAGCTCCGACGTCTCATCGAGAACCAGGCAGTCGACATCGTCGCACCCGATCTGCCGAAGGTGGGCGGTATGCGCGAGACGCGAAAGATCGCGGACGTCGCCAATCAGTACTACGTGCCGGTCGCGATGCACAATGTCGCCTCGCCGGTCGCGACGATGGCCGCGGCACACGTCGGCGCGTCGATCCCGAACCCGCTGGCGGTCGAGTACCACTCGTACGAGCTCGGTTGGTGGTCGGATCTCGTCGAGGAGGACGTCATCGAGGACGGGTACATCGAAGTGCCCGAGAAACCGGGGCTCGGGGTGACTCTCGACATGGACGCCGTCGAGCAGCACATAGTCGACGGTGAGACGTCGTTCGACGAGGCGTAAGCCGAAGTCGAGCCAGCAGCGTGGGGCGCTGCGTCGTTCGACGAGGCGTAAGCCGAAGTCGAGCCAGCAGCGTGGGGCGCTGCGTCGTTCGACGAGGCGTAAGCCGA
>LFFM01000702.1_pt1 | contig 23579 bp, 19 predicted proteins | sample 643131 | NCBI WGS metagenome assembly LFFM01 (sample SAMN03777445, study PRJNA286221) | soda lake metagenome | biome: soda lake; feature: Kulunda steppe; material: water; isolation source: sample Tc-Br brine of Tanatar trona crystallizer | place: Russia: Kulunda steppe | collected 2011-07
CCACCTCGGCTACAATAAGCTGAATGTGGCACAGCGTGCCACGCTGGCTACACCCTTCCCCCGAAGTCATCCTCGACTCGATCGAGGATCCATCCAAAAGGGGCGGCGCTTGGCCACGGGCGTACCGAAGCTTGGCGTAGGGGTCACCACTCAAAACGTCGTTCGACGCTGCGAACGTCCAAAAAGGTTATCTTTCTGCCCACAACAGTGCCGTGATTCTAAACAAGTGCCTTGTGCCAGCACCGTATGGATTACTTCGTTAGTCGCACCCCAAGAGTACCTCCTCCCACTGGTCGGGGCGCTGCGCTCTATTCTCGATCAAGTAGAGGATGACTGGTTTGGTAGGACGCAGGCATACGCTCAGGGTGGAGTCGTTGGACCGTCTGGGTAGTGTCAGTTCGCACGTGCAAGGCCTGTAGAGATCACCCAAGCTCACGCAGGGCCTTCCGGTAGTCGCTGGCACCTTCCTCGTACAGGGTCATCGCCTCCTCAAGGTCTGGATCGAACAGCGTGATGAGAAGCCCGCGCTCGGTCTCGACAATATGCACACGGTCGCCCACAGATAGGTTGTAGCGCTGCAGCATCTTCCCCGGGATGATAAGCCCAGCGGAATTTCCGAACTGGCGAATGGTTGTCTCCTTCTTCATTGACTCCATACGAATGTTCGTATTACGGGCGTAAGAACGCGGATCGGACTCCGCCCGTTTCTCGAATGGTCACCTACCATTTTATGCATCTTTTCACTACCCTACACCAGTGAAAGGTCGCGAAAGAAACCACCGCTTGCCCGAAAATCGGATGACACTCAAACATCTTTTTCTTGCCCTGTTGCTCGGATGGCTCGTTTCTCCGGCGGTGGCCCAAACCCCTGACCCGGAATATCCGCCTCTTCTTCGTTTCGCGGAGCGGACAGCAGTGGAGGAAGGATTCCCAGCCCTGCGCACTACCGACCTACCCGAGGATGACATCGAAATCAGGTTGTGGTCGGGCTTTGGTTTATTTGGAACTGCAGGCCATGTTATTCGGCGAAGAGAAGGTACGTGGACTGCCCTTTTGGTAGACGGAAGGTCGTGGGAGGGCCCAGAAAAAGAGGCGCACGAGGTTATTGTGGTCGACAGGCAGGTGGCCGATGACTGGGACGAGCGTTTCGATGCGCTGATAGAGATGGGCATGCTGGATCTACCGGCCGATCCAGATCCAGATCGGCTATTTTTAGACGGGTTTCACTATGTACTGGAAGTTCGTATAGGTTCGTTTTACACAGCTGCCGGAGCACCACGGTGGGAAGATTCCGAATTGGAGGCGGATCGGCTGATGCTGGAGGTGGTGAGGAAGATTATGGATGGCATTTCATATGCGGGGTAAGGAGTACATGCCGTCCGTTCGCGTTCTGGGATGACCGCGAACGATGCTACCGCCCACAGTTGACTCCCCGCCCCGCGCACCCGTTCTTGGTAGGGCCGCCTGAGTCTCACGCTTCCCCGCTTTCCGATGCTTCGCACCTGCTCGATCGCCGTTCTCGTTCTTCTGCTCACACTGCCGGCCGCGCTGGCGCAGGAGCAGCCCTTCGACCGGATGGATGTGTTTGATCTGGAGTGGGTGCAGGATCCGCAGATCGCGCCGGATGGCGACCACGTGGTGTACGTGCGCCGCGGCATGGACATCATGAAGGACCGGCGGACGTCGGCGCTGTGGCTGATGCGGGCCGACGGCACCGACCACCGGAAGCTGACCAGCCGGGAGGTGGATGAGTCGAGCCCCCGGTGGTCGCCCGATGGCACGCGCATCGCGTTCACGAGCACCACCGAGGACGAGGGCTCGGAGATCTTCGTGCACTGGGTGGCGGAGGGTACGACCGCCCGCGTGACGCAGCTCGAAAAATCGCCGAGCGGCCTGACCTGGTCGCCCGACGGTGAGCGGCTGGCCTTCTCCATGCTCGTGCCCGAGCCGGAGCTGCAGCTGGTATCGCCACCGAAGGCACCGGAGGGCGCCGAGTGGGCCGATCCGCCGCGGGTGGAGACGCGCCTCAACCACGAGCTCGACGGTGTTGGGGTGCTGGAGTACGGCTTCGATCATCTGTTCGTGGTCTCAGCCGATGGCGGGGCAGCCCGGCAGGTCACCTCCGGCGACTTCCATCACAGCAGTCGCCCTGAGTGGACGCCTGATGGGGAGCAGCTCATCTTCTCCGCCAATCGCAACGAGGACTGGGCGCACGAATTCCGTAATACGGAGCTGTATGCGGTGTCGGTGGAAGACCGCGGCATCACGCAGCTCACCGATCGCTTCGGCCCCAACCACACGCCGCGCGTTTCGCCCGATGGCGAGACGGTCGCCTACCTCGGTTACGAAGACCAGATCCAGACCTACCAGGTCACGAACCTCCACCTGATGAACCCCGACGGCTCGAACGTCCGCACGCTCACGGCCGACTTCGACCGGTCCATCAACGACGTTGTGTGGGACGAGGACGGCACGGGCCTCTACGTGCAGTACGATGACGAAGGCAACAGTAAGCTCGGGCACGTGGCGCAGGACGGCACACTCACCGAGATAGCCCGCAACATGGGCGGTACGTCCATCGGGCGGCCCTACGGCGGGAGCGCGGACTTCTCCGTGTCGGACGGCGGCACCATCGCCCTCAACCAGACCACGCCGTTCTACCCTGCCGAGCTGGGGATCACCACGCGCGGACAGGGCGAGGTGGAGCTTATCACGGACCTGAACGGGGACCTGCTCGGGCGGCGCGACCTTGGGATGGTAGAGGAGATCCGGTACGAATCGACCGAGGACGGACTTGACATCCACGGCTGGGTGGTGAAGCCACCGAATTACGACGCGGAGCGGGAGTTTCCGCTACTGGTGGAGATCCACGGCGGGCCCATCACCAACTACGGCGACCGCTTTGCGCCCGAGGTGCTGCTCTACGCCGCGGCGGGCTACGTCGTCTTCTACCCGAACTTCCGGGGCAGCACGAGTTATGGCGAGGACTTTGGCAACGAGCTGTATCACGACTTCTCGGGCGGCGAGTATCAGGACATCATCGACGGCGTTGACCGGCTGGTGGCTGACGGTATCGTGTCGGAGGATAGCCTCTACGTGACGGGCGGCAGCGCGGGCGGCACGTCCACCGCGTGGATCGTGGGGCAGACCGATCGTTTTCAGGCGGCCGCGGTGCAGAAGCCGGTTATGAACTGGATCAGCAAGACGCTGGCCGCCGACAACTGGTACGCCTACGCGGATTACCGCTATCCGGGCTGGACGTGGGAGAACCCGATGGATTACTGGGAAGTCTCGCCCATCTCGCTGGTCGAAAACGTGGAAACGCCCACGCTGGTGATCCTGGGCGCCGAAGACCTGCGCACACCCACGTGGGAGGCCAAGCAGCTCTATCATGCCCTCAAGCAGCGCCGGGTCGACACCGCCTACGTGGAGCTCCCCGGCTCCTACCACAACATGGCCGAACGCCCGAGCCAGCTCATCAGCAAGGTGGACCACATCCTCGCGTGGTTCGAGCGGTATCGGTGAGGGGAAGCGCCACCCTTCCCTACCCGGGTCATGCTGAGCGCAAGCGAAGCATCTCTTGAGGTGCGCTACCGTGCTTGCACTGAACGGCATACGCTGGACCGTCTTGGTCCAAGAACACTGCTCAATGGTCAACCGGTGCCACCATGGAGCCGACACGGCTTCGGAAGTGCGTCGCGCCCGGGACGGACGTGACGAGACAGATGCTTCACTTACTGCGCTCGTTCAGCATGAGGAACGGGCGAGAGCGTTCTGCCGCCTTGGTGCGCGCGGTTCGAACCCCAATTCCACAGAAACAAAGCCATCATCGACGTGCCCAATACGTATCAGACTTTGTAATACACGCCGAAAGGAATGCATACGTCAACCGTCACAAAGAAAGGCCAGATTGTGATACCGGCTCCTTTACGTCGGAAGCTGGGATTTGAGCAGGGGGTCCAGGTGGTCGTCACCGGCGATCCCGAGTTCGCGTGCGTGGCGGATACGGTTTCGATCGAATGACTTGGTGGTGCGGGCGGTGAGGTGTTCGTTGGGGATACCAGACCGTTCGTCCCCACCTACGCCGTGCGCAACGGCGACGAGCAAGCGACCGGGGAAGACGGCTACGCCCGTGTGCTCTTCAGCACACCTCCAGCGCCAGAGCCGGGAGATCCGAGATGATGCCATCCACTCCGCGGGCGACCAGCCGCGCCATGGCGTCCGGGTCGTTGACCGTCCACACCTCTATGTGGAGCCCGCAGGCGTGGGCCGCCCGGATAAAGCGGGGGGTGGTGAGGGAAATCCCTTTATACGTCGGCGGTATTTGCAGGAGCGCCCCTGGCGGCGCATACCAGCGATGTAACCCTAAGAGATGCAGGCCATAGAGCCGGGCCACCTCCGCGCGGGCCAGGCTCGTACACACGGTCGGCTCCATCGCGCGAAAGCGCTGCAGCAGGTCGGCGCTATCGGAGGCCACCACCAGGGCCTCGCGGCGGCCCGTCTGGCGGACAACCTGCGCGACGGCCTCGGCGATGGCCCCGCCGCTTTCCGGCTTTAGTTCGATGGTGAGGGGGACGTCCGGGTAGCGCCGGAATACCGCCTGCAACGTGGGGATGCGCGTGCCCGTGAACGGCCGCTGCCCGGCATCGTCTACAAACCAGGCGCCGGCATCGAGCTGTTGGAGCGCCTCCAGCGAGAGCGCCCGCACCCGGCCCGTGCCGTCGGTCGTGCGGTCGACGGTGCCATCGTGGATTACCACGGGGACCCCATCAGCGGAGAGTTGCACATCCAGCTCCAGCATGTGCGCCCCGGCTGCCAGCGCATAGTCGAAGGCGGGGAAGGTGTTTTCGGGCGCATACCGGCACGTGCCCCGGTGGCCCACTACGGTGAGGGTCGCCGTTGAAAGAAACGTCGGGCGAGGCAGCGAAGCGGAATGGGGTCGCGTCATGGCATCTGGGGGCCACGCAACGAGGAGTGGAGCCTAAAACGGGGCATCGGTGGACGGCAGCGGCGCAGGCCCGGCGCCGTAGTCGTCAGCATCGCCGTAGCCGTCGCCAGTGCCGGGCATCTCTTCGCCGTAGTGCTGCGTGAGGTTTTCAAAGCGCGCGTACTGATCCACGAAGGCCAGCGTCACGGTGCCAATAGGTCCGTTACGCTGCTTCCCGATGATGATCTCCGCAAGGCCATCGGTGGAGTTGCCGTGTTCGTCTACCGTGATGCCGTAGCGCTCGGCACGGTAGATGAAGGAGACGACGTCGGCGTCTTGCTCGATGGAGCCGGACTCGCGCAAGTCCGAGAGCTGCGGCCGCTTGTCGCCGCCGCGGTTTTCGACGGCGCGCGAGAGCTGCGAAAGGGCAATGACGGGGATGTCGAGCTCCTTGGCCAGCGACTTGAGCGAGCGCGAGATCTGGGCGATCTCTTGCTCCCGGTTGCCGCTGCGGCTGTTCGTGGGCGCGTGCATCAGCTGCAGGTAATCGACGATCAGCAGGCCGATGTCGTGCTCGGCTTTGAGGCGGCGGGCCTTCGCGCGCAGCTCCAGCACGCTCAGGCCGGGCGTATCGTCGATGAAGACCTGCGCCTCGGAGAGCTTGCCGGCGGCACGGGCCAGCTTCTGCCAGTCGTCATCCGTCATCCGGCCGGTTCGCGCCGCCTGTGCGTTCACGCGGGCCTCGGAGGTGAGCAGCCGCTGCGCCAGCTGCTGCGCGCCCATCTCCAGCGAGAAGATAGCCACCCCCGTGGGCCGCTTCGGGTGCGTCGCAGCGTTGAGTCCGCAGGCCAGGGAGAATGCCGTCTTCCCCATGGACGGGCGAGCTGCTACAATGATGAGGTCGCTATCCTGCCAGCCGCTCGTGAGGCGGTCCAGCTTGCTAAAGCCGCTCGGCACCCCGGTGATGCCGCCTTCCTGCCCGTGGATGGACTCCAGCTGCTCCAGCGTATCCTTCAGGACCTCCTTCATAGAGGTGGCGGCCTTGCGGACCTGCGTGTCGGAGATCCGGAAGATGTCGGACTCGGCGGCATCGAGCAGCTCGAAGGCGTCGGCGCTCGGGTCGTAGGCTTTGCCCACGAGGCCCGTCATCGTCTCGATCATCTGCCGCAGCAGCGCCTTTTCTGCGATGATGCGGGCGTGGTACGAGACGTTGGCTGCCGAGGCCACCTGCGTGCTGAGCTCGGTGAGGTAGTGCGCGCCGCCCGCGTCCTCCAACTCATCGCGCCGCTTGAGCTCATCAGTGAGGGTGATGAGGTCGACGGGGTCTGTCTTCTCGAAGAGGTGCTGAATGGCCTGGTAGATGCGGCGGTGCCGCGGGTCGTAGAAGGCCGACGCATCCGGCAGCACCTCAATGGCCTGCGGAATGGCTTCGTTTTCGATGAGCATCGCGCCCAGCACCGACTGCTCCACCTCCACCGCCTGCGGCGGGACGCGGCCCGTCTTGTCGTGCAGGTTGTGGATGGCCGCCCGGCGCTGCCGTTGCCCGCCCGTCATTTTCTCCAGCGGGTAGGGCTGCCCGCCATCTTGGATGTTGAGCCGGCTGGGGCGGTTTTGGTCGGAGTCGGCCATGCAGCAAAAAAGGGCGGGTGAGGGCTCGTGCGCGGGAGGCGAACGCGTACCGATTATGCAGCGGTCAGTTCATCGTACTTGGTGCGGAGCAGCTGCACATCTTCCCAGGTGGGGCGCTTCCACTGGGCGTTCCGCAGGAGCGCGGCCGGGTGGTACGTGACCATCAGCGGGATGCCATAAAAGTCGTGAAACTGATCGCGCAGGTTGCCGAGCGAGGAGCTGCGGTCGAGCATCGTGTTGCCCGCCGTCTTACCCACGCACAGCAGCACCTTCGGGCGGATGAGCGCCAGTTGCTTGTAGAGAATCGGCGCGTGCGCTTCCACCTCGGCCGCCAGCGGGTCCCGGTTGTTTGGCGGGCGGCTCTTGAGGATGTTAGTAATGTACACCTCGGAGCGGTCGAAGTTGATGGCCGCGAGGATCTTATCAAGCAGTTGACCCGCGCGCCCCACGAAGGGCTCCCCCTGTTTGTCTTCGTTCGCACCGGGCGCCTCCCCAATGATGACGAGGTCAGCGTTGGGGTCGCCCACCCCCAGCACGGCGTTTTCACGCTCTTCGTCGATAGGGACCAGCACAGTGGTGGTCGCCCACGCTTCCACCTCCTCCAATGTGTCCATGTCGTGCAGCGGCGAGTCGTCGGGGATAAGCGCCGCGATGCGCTCCCATGGAGGCAGCGATGGGTCTTCTGCCGGATCCAGCTCGTTGCCAAAAAGGTCGCGGTTGGGCATGTCGTCGGTCGGGTCGTCAGCAGTGGATGCGGTAGCAGGGTCGGCCGATGCCGGGGGCGGAAGCGGGAGGAAATCCCCGGAGAGCGCTTCTTCAAACGCAAGGGCGTTGCGTGCGTCCTGCAGCCAGTCAGCCATCAGCAAAGTACCGTACGGAAAAGGGCACGAGATAAAGATGAGGAGCGAACCGGTGTTCCGCCAATCTGCGGCTCGATCGGGGACGTGCGGGATCCTTCACGTTGCGCCAGCGGGCCACCTATGCCGCAGGCGCGCCGGCGGTGCACACGTGCAGCAGCAGCGCGCGGGCAATCGCCGGCTTGGGCTGCGTAGCCAGCTCGGTCCGGCTGCCATCGGCGCCCAGCAGCGTGATGCGGTTGGTGCCCGGGCCAAACCCGGCCCCCACCTCGTTGGCCCGGTTGAGGGCGATCCAGTCGAGATTCTTGCGCTGCAGTTTCTCGCGGGCGTGGGCCTCGCCGTTCTGTGTCTCCAGCGCAAACCCGATCAGCTGCTGTCCCGGGCGCTTCTGCCGGCCCAGCGTGGCGAGGATATCTACCGTCCGCTCAAAGTGCAGCGTCAGTCCGCCCTTGTCCTTCTTGAGCTTGTCAGAAGCCACGGACGTGGGCGTATAGTCTGCCACGGCCGCAGCCATGACGATAAGATCGGCGTCGGCGCGCTCGTCCACCGCGTCATGCATTTGCGCAGCCGTCTCCACGTTGATGCGCGTGACGCCTGCGGGGGTTGGCAGCGCCGTAGGGCCTGCCACGAGGGTAACGTCGCCGCCCAACGCCTGAGCAGCGGCGGCCAGCGCAAAGCCCATGGTGCCGGTGGAACGGTTCGTGAACACGCGCACCGGGTCGATGGGCTCCCGCGTGGGCCCGGCGGTGACCAGCACCGTTTTGCCCGCCAGTACGGGCGCGTCGGCAGAGGTGCCGTTGGTCGCCGTGGCGGTTGCTGCGTCGGCATCGCTATTCCCCGACGCGGCAACCGACGACGCGGCGGCTTGTGATTCGATTTCCTGGACCACACGCTGCAGAATGACCTCCGGCTCGGGCATCCGCCCCTGCCCTACCAGCCCACTCGCCAGTTCCCCGCTCTCGGCCGCCATAACCTCATAGCCCAGCCCGCGAAGCCGCTCCAGGTTCTCCTGCACCGCCGGATGGATGTACATGTCGTGATCCATCGCGGGGCAGACGAGCAGTGGGCAGCGGGCGGCCAGGGCGGTGACGGTCAGCATCGTGTCGCTAAACCCATGCGCCAGCTTGGCGATGGTCTGCGCCGTAGCCGGCGCTACCACAAACAGATCGGCCCAGAGGCCCAGCGTGATGTGCTTCGTCCAGCTGCCCTCCGCGTTCTCCGGAAAAATGTCCGTGAGCACCTCGCGCTCGGATAGCGTGCCCAGCGTAAGGGCCGAGATGAAGCGTTCGGCGTCGGGCGTCATCAGCACCTGCACCTCCGCCCCGCTACGCTTGAGCAGGCGCACGAGCAACGCGCTTTTGTAGGCAGCGATCCCGCCCGTCACGCCCAGCAGGATCTTGCGCCCGGATAGGGCTTCGGTGCGCACCGCATCGGGGGTAGGCATAAAGCAGAAGAGAGGCGAGAAAGACGGTTAGCTTTCCAAAAACTGCTCGATGTGGGCAAGCGTTTCGTCGACGGCCCGATCCAGGTCGTCGTTGACCACCGTGGCGTCGAACCGATCGGCCTGGGCAATCTCCATTTCTGCGCGCTCCAGGCGCTCGCGCACGGCCGCCTCGTTCTCCGTGCCCCGTCCCGTCAGGCGCTCCGCCAGCACGTCCATGGACGGGGGCGCCACAAAGATCACGAGCGCGTCATCCCCAAAATGCTGTTTGACGTTATGGGCCCCCTTCACGTCGATATCCAGCAGCACCGGCGCCTCCGGTGTAGCCTCATCAACCTCCGCCCGGAGCGTGCCATAGTAGAGGCCCTCGTAGACCTGCTCGTACTCGACCAGGGCATCCTGCGCGATGAACTGCCGAAAGGCATCGGTGGAGACGAAGTGGTAGTCGACCCCGTCCGTTTCGCCCGGACGCGGATCGCGCGTGGTGGCCGACACCGAGAAGCGGACATCGGGCCGTGCCCGTAGCACGCGCCGGGCGATGGTGGTTTTGCCGGCGCCGCTGGGCGCGGTGAAGACGATGATGCGCGGGGTGGCCATGCAGTAGGCTTGGGCAGTGGGGGCTTGGATGGGCGGGTTACTCCACGTTTTGCACCTGCTCGCGGATTTTCTCAACCGCTTCTTTCATAGCAACAGCGCGCTCCGTGATCGCGGCGTCGTTGGCCTTGGAGCCAATGGTGTTCACCTCGCGATGGATCTCCTGCGTGATGAAGTTGAGCTTGCGCCCCACCGGCTTGCCATTGGACAGGGCGTCGCGGAAGAGGGTCAGATGGGAATGGAGCCGGACGCACTCTTCGGTGATGTCGAGCTTATCGGTGAGGACGGCGGCTTCCTGGGCCAACCGGTCGGCGTCCAGGTCACGCTCGGCGAGGAGCGCATCGAGCCGCTGGTGCAACTGGCGATGCGCTTCTTTAACACGCTCCGGCGCCCGTTCCTCTATGGCGTTCAAGCTCGTTTCGATGGTCTGCAGGCGGGCACGGAGGTCAGCCTCAAGAGCCGTCCCTTCCGTGGCCCGCATCTCCTGCAGCTCGTCGATCGCCTGCGCGAGCGCCGCTTGCACGGCGGCCCACGTCTGCCCGTCGTCCTCGGGCAGCTCCTCACGGCTGTCGAACACGTCGGAGAACTGCAGCAGGTGCTCCAGCCGCACGGGCGCCTCCACCTCGGCCACGGCGCAGAGCTGCTCCAGCAACTGCTTGTAGGCCACGGTGGCTTCCTCGTCGACCTCGATGGGCAGCACATGCTCGGCCTCCCGTTCCACCTGCACCTGCACACTGATGCGCCCGCGCTCGAACGCATCTTTCAGGAGCTGCTGTATGGCCACCTCGCGCTCAGTGAGGAGCTGCGGCACGCGCAGCTTGAGATCCAGGTAGCGGTTGTTGACCGAGCGCAGCTCGACGGTGGCCGTGATGGCGTCCACGTGGGCGGTGCCCCGACCAAAGCCGGTCATGCTGGCAATCATGGAGGCAGCAGGAATAGATGAAGAGGGAAGCGCGTGTGCACGCCGCGCCCAGATATAAAAGAAGCCGGACCAGACGGCCCGGCGTTTGGCGGAGAGGGAGGGATTCGAACCCTCGGTACCCCAGGAGGGTACACTCGCTTTCCAGGCGAGCCCGTTCGACCGCTCCGGCACCTCTCCGTGGTTCGCAACGGCAGACGCATAATATACGCGCTCGTGAGCCAGGTTTCGTGCAATTCGGGCGAATGGGAGAAGCACCCGGTCGAAGCGCCTGGCCCCAACCTTAATCAAGGGACCTCCCGCGCCGGCATCCGGCATTGGACCGTTACGGAGCGCCATACCTGTGCCTGGGAGATCCCTCGATCGGGGTCGAGGGCAGGCTCTTCGCTCGCGAGCTCGCTCGGGATGACGCAACGGGTTGGCCTGCCGCATCCACGGCTTGAACGGTGCCGATGATTGCGGTATCCTCTACCCGTATCCATCGCCCGCCCCATAGCTTCTCGCACGCACGTGTCCGCCCCCCTCTACACCATCCTCCGCGACACCGTGGGCGGGCTCATTGCGGACGACATCGTGGGCGAGACGGCCAAGGTGGCCTTTTTTATGGTGCTGTCGCTGTTCCCCCTCCTTGTGGTGACGCTGATGCTGACCGGGGTGGTCGGAGGCGCCAGAGCCTTTGAGGTTATTGTGCGCGTGCTGCAGGGCATGGTGCCCCCTGACGGCGCTGCGTTTCTGCGGCAATACATCGAGGACATCGCCCGGGAGCAACGGCCCGAGGCGCTGTCGCTGGGCCTGGTCGTGACGCTGTTCGTGGCCTCGTTTGCGATTTTTCAACTGGAGCAGGCCCTCAACCTGATGTACGGACTGCAGGGCCGCCGGAGCTGGATTGGCCGCCGGTTTATGGCGGTAGGCGTGATGCTGGTGAGCACACTGATCCTGCTCGCGGGGCTCTCGCTGTTGCTCGTCGGCCCCACAGTACTGGGATGGATCGGGCTCGCTACCGTGGCCGAGGTGGTCCGATGGCCGCTGGGTCTGTTCTTGATCGTTTTCGTACTGGCAATCGTCTACCGGGTGCTTCCGAACAGGCGCGGCGTGGCCAACTGGCGCGGGATTGCCATTGGGGCTGCGGTGGGCGCGCTGCTGCTGGGGGTGGTGACGGTCGGCTTCAGGATCTACCTGGCCGGCTTTGCTGACCTCGATATCATGTACGGGGCGCTCGGCGGGCCGATCGTGCTTATGCTGTGGCTCTATCTCATGACGATGGCCCTCCTGATCGGCGCCAAGCTCGCGGCTGTCATTGAGCAGCACGAAGGAGCGGCGGTGGATCCGGCCAAAGCCCCGCAGCGGTAGTGCCGGCGGGCAAGTTGCAGGAGGCGCGCACGTTTGCTACGCTATGTGTATGAAAATTGCTGGCTACTTCTCTACGACCGGCCTGCTCGTCGGTGCGTTCTTTCTGGCCCTCTCCCTGACGCCCACGCTGGTGCCGCGCACCGCTGTATTGCAGGGCATGGTATCTGGCGTCGCACTGGCCGCGGGGTATGGCCTCGGCGTGCTGGGCGAGGCGCTCTGGGCCTATCTTCAACTACCCCGCCTCCCACGCCGCGCACGCCTCAAACTGAAGGGCGCGGCTGCCGTGCTCTGCCTCGCCGTGACGCTCCTCTTCATGTGGCAGTGGAGCACGTGGCAGGCGACGGTGCGTATGCTCGTCGATATGCCCCCCGGCGATGGATTTCAGCCGCTTACGGTCGGCGCCATTACGCTGCTGCTGTTCCTCGTCCTCTGGGCGCTCGGCTGGAAATTCAACGTGCTCCGGCGACGACTGTCTGGGAAACTTGGACGGTATGTGCCGCATCGGGTGTCGGTGGTCCTTGGGCTGCTGCTGTCGTTCTACCTGTTCTGGTTGATTGTGGACGGCGTGCTGTTTGCCGCGCTGATGCGCATGGCCGACACCTCGTATGAGCAGGTGGATGCGTTCATCGAACCGGATCTTCCGCCGCCTACCGATACGGCGCAGCCCGGCAGTGCGGCCTCTGTGCTCGCATGGGAGGACATGGGGCGCGAGGGCCGCCGCTTTGTGGCCGGACGTCCCTCCGCCGACTCCCTGGAGGCGTTTCTGGGTGCGCCCGCTGCACAGCCGCGCCGCGTCTATGTGGGCATGCACGCCGCAGAAGATGTGGAGACCCGCGCGAGCCTTGCCCTTGAGGAACTCCTGCGCGTGGATGCCTTCGACCGCTCCGTGCTGGTCCTCATCACCCCCACCGGCACCGGCTGGGTCGACCCACCGTCCATCGAAACGATCGAATACCTGCACCGGGGCGACGTGGCAAGTGTGGCGGCGCAGTACTCGCACCTGCCGAGTGCGCTGGCCCTCCTGATGGAAGGGGACCACGGAGAAGAGATGGCGCAGGCGCTGTTTCAAGCCGTCTACGGCTATTGGACCACGCTGCCACCCGACGAGCGCCCGGCCCTCTACCTCACCGGCCTCAGCCTGGGGGCGCTCAATTCGGATCGCTCATTTGATTTCTTCGACATCATCAACGATCCGTTTCAGGGCGCGCTGTGGGTGGGGCCACCGTTTCGGCAGCGCACCTGGCAGACGGTGACGGATCAGCGAGCGCCCGGCTCGCCCGCCTGGCTGCCGCGCTTCCGCGACGACTCGGTGGTCCGCTTCATGAACCAGCAGGGTGGGTTCGAGCAGGGGCGCGCAGCGTGGGGTACCTTCCGGATCGGATTTCTACAGTACGCCAGCGACCCCATCACCTTTTTCTCCCCGGGGATGCTCACGCAGGAGCCCGACTGGATGCAACCCCCGCGCGGCCCCGATGTGTCTGACGACTTGCGCTGGTATCCGGTCGTCACCATGCTGCAGCTGGCGGTGGATATGCTGGCCGGCACCAGTGCGCCGCGGGGGTTCGGGCACGAGTATGCGGCCAGCGACTACATCGACGCCTGGTACGCGCTCACGGAGCCAGCGGGGTGGACGGATGAGGAGCTGGACCGGCTACGCCTCCATCTGGCCACCGAGGACGAGGCTGAGCGGTATGAGCGGCAGCAAAGCATTCATACTCCGGCTTTTGCGCCCGTGGATCGCTGAGCACCGATCGTTACTCGTTCTGGCTCACAGCCTGAAGCAGTTCCGGTAGGGAGGATACGCCGACAGCAAGGCGCCCGCCTACATCTACAACAGGTATGGAGATGTAGTCACGCTCGCCACTGCGATAGGCGCGGGTGTCCTGTAAATCGAGCGTATGCACCTTGCGCCACATGGACCGATGGGCGCTGCGGTCAACCTCTACGTCAACCATCCTGAAGGGAACCCTCGCCATGGTTAGTGAGCGCATCAGCCGCTGCGTACTGGCCGATGAGTCCTTCCCGTAAATGAGTATGCGCTGCCGGGCCAGCCAAAGGGCCCCGACGGGAATGACGGGGATGGCCTCAGTTTCGATGGCCTCCACGAGCTCCGCTACCGAGGTGACCCCTCCGACCAACTGGTCGCCGGCCCGCACCGCTGGCCACGGGAGGTACTCGGATAGCCCAGCGTTGGTATACAGCGTACGCACCTCACTCGCATGCGTCGTAACCCGGACATCACGTGGATTCGCTTCAACACCCGCAGCCCGCAGTGCATCCACCAGGCGCTGCGTGACGCCATCGTTCGGTCGCCCGTAGACGGTCAGCGGTACATCCGCCAGTACGGCGGCCTGCGCCGCTGTAAGTTGCGGATGCGGACGAATCTCTGTCCCGGCGATAGCCTCACCAAAGGTGGCCGTCCAGTAGATGCCCAGGAGGTCGGGGTTGCGAACGCTCGGACCCACCGCAACAGCGGCCCCCACGTGCGTGAGACTCTCCCGCATAATGATCCGGCAATGAGCGGGGCTATTGAGCCATTGCAGCACCGCCTGCTCAGCCGTGCGCGAATGGTAGGCAATGGTTTCAGAGAGGGCGCCAAACGCCTCCGTGCGGGCGGTGACGCGGTCGCGTACCCGCGAGCCGTCGCTTCCTTCATGGCCCTGGAAAACCTCCGTTGCCATGTCGGTGCTGTGGGCCAGGGCCGCATCCCCCAGATCGTCGTTCCATGACAGCGGGATCGTTGCTGAAAACACATCATCGCCGCACGTACGTTCTTCTGCCCGGGCCTCATTGATCGCGTCAAGCATGCCCGAAACCACTGCGGGCTCCGCGTCGGGCGACACCTCCGCTGTCTGCGCCGTGGCTTGAACGGGTATAAGAAGGAGGACGCACAGCAGCAAAAGGAAGCGCATGAGTAAGCAGGAAAAAGCAACAGGAGTGGTCGCACGCACGAATGACGAGCACACACCACAGCAGTCATGCGCGTCAGGTTTTAGCGTAGGTAATACTGAAACCAAAGGCCTGGGCTTAGTTCCTGTAAAAATGCTTGTGTCTGAGAGCATGTGACATGAAAGGTCGCTGCGCCCCGCGTCCAGGCGTGGATACCCTCCATAGAAAAGAACACGGCCTATTGCACCTCTTCCCAGGAAGCGTATCTTTTATTACCGCCTTTTGCGGTGACAACCCGACCCTTGCTACTACACGCTTACTGACGCGATGCTTCGCCTCTTTGCCGCTGTTTTCGTGCTCTTTTTGTTCGCGCCCCCGGCACACGCGCAGTGCACCGACACCTTTCTCGACCCGCACGCGGTGATCCTTGATCAGGAAACGCAGGTGCTGGGCTCGCTGCGTGATGCCGCACGCCTCCCGGATGGGCGCATCGCCGTGGCCACCGTTGACCCGGGCGTGTTTCTGTTTGATGCGGACGGCGGCTTTCTGCAACAGCTGGGCAGCCCTGGCCAAGGACCGTTCGAGTACCTGAACCCCACGCTCGTGCGCCCTGCAGGCGACGGCGTAGCGGTGTGGGACGCGGGCAACCGCCGGCTGTTGACCTTCCAGTCTGACGGGGCCCCGGAGGACGAGTGGACGGGCTTCAGCCGGGCGGTAAGCAACTTCGCGCTGCAGGGCGACACCCTCTACCTGCACCACAGTGGCGCTTCCACGGACCCGTACGTGGGGGTGTACACCCGGGGCCATCGAGGCGAGGCGCTGACGTGCGTTGGGGCGCATCCGGAAGGGCACGCGGCGCTTAGCTTTATCGGCGGAGCTGCCCCGATGGCGCCTGGGCCGGAAGGCGGCGTGCGGTATGCCTCTCCGGCTGCCCTCGCCGTTTACGCCTACGACGCCACTGATGACGCCACCCATGGCGAGCGCCTCGCCTACCGCATCGCCGATCCCGCATTCGACACCTCTCCCGTCGACGCCTTCCCCCGCCGTGAGGACATCGGCAACCCCATGGAAGCTATGCAGCAGGCCACCCTGAGCAGCCATTTCCATGCGCTGCACACCCTCCCGAACGGCATGCTGGCCCTGCTGAAGCACGGCCGTGTGATATACGAGCGCACCATGGAAGAAGCCCTCCGCGACGCGGAGACCTCCGTTCGAGGCGGTTCGGTAACCAGCAGCAGCATGGATATGGGCGCTGTGGTGGAAAACACGATTCGGCACCATGTGCATCATATCTCGGCCGATGGCACCCCGCAGAGCTGCCAGACGCTGCGCTTTAGTGGCGGCGAAGACGCGCTGCGTATGGCACTGCTCGGCCCTACCCCGCGCGGCTTCTTTCTGTACACCGAGCGAATGACCTCCTCTGACGTAGACTATGTACTTACGGAATATGCGCTACCCGAGGCCTCAGCCCCGTAGCGTCCGCCATGGCCTCAGGGTCTGTGTGGTGGGTGCAGCGGTACCATCTCAACCCTGCGCCCACTGTAGATAGGCGGTAGGCCGTCGATGGGCCTGGCGCTGCGCACTCGCTCTCTTCCAACAGAACGAAGCGGTTGCCGGAGGTACGCCCCCTCGCGCATCGCAGCACCCCTCCTCCGCGGGAGAACGGGTGGCTCCGCGTATGGAATCTGTGGCCTAAACCTCACCCAAAACCAGAGCAAAAGAATAGATACCCACCGAGCTTAGGCGCGACATATCAGCGCTCGAATGCCGGTATTAAGAAACGTAGTGGAGAAACATTCCAATCACCTCAGTGTCTAATTTTTTATAATTTATTCAAATTTTAGGTCGAAACTCAGACCGCTAACCGAGGAGGCCTTATGTTCTCAGCTCCGCGGTTTCCATGGCGCGGGAGTGATGGATGGATGTAGTGCTCCGCCAGACGGATCATACGGTGGTCGCCGCCCTGGCCGGTGATTGGGAATTGGAAGAACCGACGCCACGCTTCGACAAGCTCTTCAACGAGCTTCCCGAGGCGAGTGCTGTGCAGGTCGTGGGCTTCGATGCCACGAATCTCGGCACGTGGGATAGCAGCTTGCTCACCTTTCTGCTGCAGGGGGTAAACTACTGCAAGGCGCACGACCTCGCCTTCGACGCGGACCGTTTGCCGGAGGGCATCACGCGCCTTCTTCAGCATGCACAGGCGGTACCGGAGCAGGAGATCGACCCCGAGGTGGAAACGTCCTCGTTCGTCACGCGGATTGGCGAGAGGGGGATCGCGGCGTTCGACGCGATGATGCTGTCGGTCACATTCGTAGGCGAGGTGGCCGCCGGCTTTATGGGGGTGCTGTCCTTCCGCGACCAGATGCGCTGGCGCGACTTCTGGGCTGTCGTGCACTCAAACAGCGTGGGCGCGCTGTTAATCGTTACGTTGATCAGCTTCCTTGTCGGGTTGATTATTGCCTTTCTGGGAGCTGTTGTGCTGCGCCCGTTCGGGGCGGGCTACTTCGTCTCCTACCTGGTCGGGTACGGCATGCTCAGGGAGATGGGCGCGCTGATGACGGGCATCATCATCGCCGGCCGCACGGGCGCCGCCTTCGCCGCCGAAATTGGCAGCATGAAGATCACCGAAGAGATCGACGCCCTCCAAACGCTCGGGCTTTCGCCGGTAAATCACCTGGTGTTGCCGAGGGTCTTGGGCCTCTTTCTGATGATGCCGCTGCTCACGATCTACGCCAACTTTATCGGCATCATGGGAGGCATGATTGTTTCGATTACGCTGCTGGAGCTCTCTGCAACGCAGTTCATCGGTGGCTTGCTAACGCCCGTCACCCTATCCGATGGCCTCCTGGGTGTTTTCAAGGGGTCCGTTTTTGGATTGATCATCGGGCTATCCGGCTGTCTGCGGGGCCTGCAAACAGGAAACGATGCAGGGGCTGTCGGGCGCGCAGCCACATCGGCTGTCGTTACCGCCATCACCCTCATTATTCTGGCCAACGCCATTATTGACGGGCTCGCCGTCATTCTCGAAGTATAACCCTGTCATGGAAACCACACCACCCATCGAAGTCCACGAGTTGACGATGGCCTACGGGTCCCTCGTCCTCATGCGCGACCTGACCTTTCAGGTGCAGCGCGGGGAGATCTTTGTCATTATGGGAGGCAGCGGTAGCGGGAAGAGCACCCTGCTCAAACACCTGATCGGGCTTAAGAAGCCGGCCGCGGGCAGGATTCTGTTCGAGGGCGAGGATTTTGGCGAGGCCGATGCCGCGACCCGGAAGCAGATCCTACGCCGCATGGGCGTGCTGTATCAGAATGGCGCGTTGTGGAGCGGGTTGACACTGGCAGAGAACATTGCGCTTCCCCTGGAGGAGTACACCAGCCTGCCGGCGGAGGCGATCGCGGAGATCGTTTCGCTTAAGCTGGCGCTGGTGGGCCTGCGCGGCTTCGAGTCGTTCTATCCCAATGCGATCAGTGGCGGGATGCGCAAGCGCGCCGCCCTCGCCCGCGCATCGGCGCTCGATCCCGACGTGCTGTTCTTCGACGAACCCTCCTCCGGACTGGACCCGATCACGGCCAGCCGCCTCGACGACCTGATCCTGCTGCTCCGCGAAAGCTTTGGGACGACAATCGTGGTGGTCAGCCACGACCTCGCAAGCATCTTCAAGATCGCCGACCGGGCGCTGTTTCTGGACATCGAGCAGAAAACCATGACCGCGCTGGGTGCCCCGGCCGACCTGCGGGACGACCCGCCCAGCGATGAGGTGCACCGGTTCCTCACACGCAGCAGCGAAGTCAACGCCTCTCCGGTGGCCACTCCTCACCTATCGACGGCATCGTAGCCATGAGTATACGCGCACACCCGACAGCGATCGGCATATTTTTAATTGGAGCCCTGGCGCTGACGGTGCTTGGGGTTGTCGTGCTCACCTCCAGCGGTTTGTTCACGCAACGGTCGACCTTTGTGAGCTACTTCGGGGAATCGGTGAACGGGCTGGAGGTAGGCGCGCCCGTCAAATTTCAGGGCGTGCGGGTGGGCAGCGTGTCGAACCTTCTGATCCTGATCGAATTGACGGACAAGACCTTCGAGGTCCCGGTGGAGTACGAAATTGAACTCTCTCGCCTCACCTCGCAGGGCGGTACGTTAGTCGACCTGAGCGATGAAGACGTGCTGAGGCAGCAGATCGAAGATGGGCTCCGGGCCCAGCTGCAGATGGAGAGTATTGTCACCGGCCAGCTCTACATCGAGCTCACGTACCGCCCCAACCTGGAACGGGCGGATATCACACGCAGACCGCCTGACCATCTGGAGATCCCCACATCGCCTTCGCTCATGGCCGCCTTCGGAACGCAGGCGGGCAGCCTCGTCGATGATGCGCTGGGAATCATGTTTCGGGTAAACGAGATGCTGGAAGAGATGGACATTGAAAGCCTCAACGCGTCGCTCGTGGCATCGGCCCAGTCCATCGAGCGCCTGGCTGACGCACCGGAGATTCGGGCAGCGTTTGCCGAGGTTCCGGCGTTGACGGCGCAGTTTAACCGAACGATGGCTGAAATGGAGGTGTTGACCGCCCGTCTCGGCGGCGCCATCGAGCCGCTGCAAGGGCAACTGGACAGCACGAACGCTGAGGTGATCCTTACCCTGCAATCCATGCGGCGGGCTTCGGACGCCACACAGGGACTCATCTCGACGGACTCCGGCGTCGGTTATCAGATGGAGGAAGCACTCACCAGCCTCAAAGAAGCCGCCGATGCCCTTCGCATGCTGTCCCTTTCGCTGGAGCGGAATCCGGACATGCTCCTCCGCGGGAAAAAACCGACCCCACAACAGCCATGATAAACCATCTTAAAGTTATCTACCTGCCGCTCCTGGTTCCTCTACTCGTCCTGACGGGATGTTTTAACCTGTCCCGGGAGGAGCCGCCGCAGCGACATTATGTGCTGGGCGAAAGCCAGCTTGAGGCCAACCCTGCGCCAGCCGAACGCCTCACCGGTCTCAGCGTGGGCCTGCGGCGCGTGCAGGTCGCGGAGTACCTGAACACGCCACTTGTCGTTGTCCGTCATGGCGCCCATGCCATCCGCTTTTCCGAGTTTCATCGGTGGGGGGAGGGCCTTGGCGGAGGGATCAACCGCGCGGTGGCCAGCCATCTGACCACCCGAGCCGCGTTCGAAACCATCAATGTGGTGCCGTGGCCGCCGCAGACGCGCCATGATTACCTGATCCAGATCCACCTGCTGCGTTTCGAGGGGCAGGTAGCCTCGGCAAGCGCGGCAGAGGGTGCGGCCTACCTGTTGGCGACCTGGGAGATCGTCGACCCGCAAGACGGCGCGGTCCTCGCACGCGGCACCACCGACTATCAGGGGGACACGTGGGAGGCTGGAGATTTCGACGCGCTGGTGACGTTGCTGGAAGTGGGCGTACGTGAGCTTTCGGACGACCTACTCGCCAGTCTGGAGGAGCTTACTGCTCCATAATTCTTATCTTGTCGCCACACGCGGCTCTTTTCACCACTCATCCACCCTGCTGCCATGCCTACGCGTCGCTCCTTCCTTCATCTTGCCAGTGCCGGACTTGCCGCTGCGCCATTCGTTGGGTTGCCTCACCTCCGCGCCGCGTTTTCCGTCGATGGGTTCACCGAGCTCCGGCGCGGCGTGGGCACCTTCACAGCCCGGGGCGGCACCATCGGCTGGCTCCTCCGCGAGGAGGCCGTGGTGCTCGTCGACGCGCAGTTTCCGGAGACGGCCCGGCAGTGCTGGGAAGGTATTCGGGAGCGCACGGATCAGCCGCTCAACGTGCTCATCAACACGCATCACCATGGCGACCATACGGCGGGGAACGCAGCGTTGGCTGAGCATGCCGGGCACATCGTGGCCCACGCCAACGTGCCGGCCCTTCAGCGACAGGCCGCTGGCGACGATGCCGATGCGCAGGTGGTGGCCGACCTCACCTTCGACACCGCCCTCACGCTGCAGCGGGCCGACGAAACCCTCCGGCTCACGCACAACGGAGCGGCGCATACAGGCGGCGATACGGTCATTCACTTTGAAGAGGCAAACATTGCGCACGTGGGGGATCTCGTGTTTAACATGGTGTACCCGTTTATCGATATCGACGGCGGCGCCTCCACCGAAGGATGGATCGATACGCTGGAGACGCTTCACGAGCGTTTCGACGACGACACGGTGGTCATCTTCGGCCACGGCGCACCGGACGCCGGCATTACTGGCGGGCGCGAGGATCTGCTCCAGATGCGCGACTTCCTGACGGCGCTGCGGTCGTTTGTGCGCGCAGGGACGCAGGCTGGCACGCCGATAGACGAGATCGCGGCCGCCGACGTGATCCCGGGCTTTGAAGCCTACGCCCGCGACGACTGGCCCCTGCCGCTGGAGCGCTGCATCCGGGCGGTGCATCGGGAGATGACGACCGGCTGATGGCTACCGGCTGATGGCTACCGGCTGATGGCTACCGGCTGATGGCTACCGGCTGATGGCCGCACGCCACGGTGCGCCGCTGGGCCGAGCACGCGCGCAGCTACCGCGCCGTGGTGGAGACACAAGAGGTAAACGGTGGCGCTTTGTATTCGGAATTTTTGTACTATACCTCTTGTCCCGCGTGGTAACATGGGTTTAATAGAGAAAACCGACCATTAAACGCAGAAGGCAGTAATGTAACATTGGCCGGTGGATCTCCAATGTACAGCACCTGCAGTCTGCGGCGGTGATGGCCGCCCGGGTGTAAGGTATGGCGCTGGGCCTGCTCGCTTGCCCGGCGTCTACCCACGCTTGTTTGAATTAGCCCCCCCCCCACCACCACCAAAAGCGTATTTATGAGTTCGAATGGCCAGAACACTTCGGTCGATGTGGCCCGTCCACTTGTTGTAGGCTTGGGGGCATCGGCGGGCGGCATTGAAGCGCTCCAGTCCTTCTTCAAAGCACTGCCCGATGACCCGGGCGCCGCGTTCGTGGTGGTGATGCATCTCGCCCCGGACCATGAAAGCGAGCTGGCCGAGGTCATTCAACATATGACCTCGCTCCCGGTGCTTCAGGTGACAGAAGCGATTGAGGTGGAGGAGAATCATATATACATCATAGCGCCGGGGAAGGCGCTTGTCATGAACAATACGGTGCTCACGCCCACGGCGTTTGAAGAGGCGAACGGGCCACGTGCACCTATCGATCAGTTCTTTCGGTCGCTGGCGGAGGCTCCCGTGAAATCTGCGGGTGTGCTGCTGTCGGGGTCCGGTAGCGATGGAGCCGCAGGCCTGCGTGCGCTTGAGGCCAAAGGCAGTCTGACGGCGATTCAGGATCCGGAGGAAGCTGCGCATGCAAGCATGCCGCACGCAGCGATTGAACTGGGGCATACGGGCCTTGTGCTGTCAGCGGCCGCGCTGGGCAAACGCATCGGTGGGCACCGTACGATGGTCCAGTCCCTTCAGTCAATCGAAGACGGGGACGACATTGAATCCGATACCAAGGATGTGCTGCGGGAGATCTTCAACCAAGTGCGGATGCACACGGGGCACGATTTCAGCCAGTACAAATACCCGACCATGCTTCGGCGTATTCAGCGTCGCATGCAGATCCATCAGAAGGCTTCCTTGAAGGACTATGTGGCCTTGCTGGAGAACGAGCCAACCGAAGCTCAAAATCTGCAAAAGGAGTTTCTCATCAGCGTGAGTAGCTTCTTCCGTAACCCGGACGCCTTCTCAACCCTTCGCGAACAGGTGATTCCTGAGCTTTTTGCCGGAAAGGGCGCCGGGGATACCATTCGGGTCTGGGTTCCGGGCTGTGCCACAGGGGAGGAAGCCTACACGCTGGCCATTCTGCTCCTGGAGGAGGCCTCCAACCAGCGGGTTCCAGCCGATCAAATCCAGATCTTCGCCTCCGACATCGACAAGCGGGCACTCACAAAAGCGCGGGAAGGGCGCTATCCAGCGTCGATTGCCGCTGATGTCCCCGAACCCTACCTGGAGAACTATTTTCATCGGCAGGACTCATGGCTACGGGTCGTAAAATCGATTCGCGAGCGGATCATCTTCACGCCGCACAATCTGCTCAAGGATCCGCCGTTTTCGAGGCTGGATCTCGTCTCCTGCAGAAACCTGCTGATCTATCTCCGCCGAGATCTTCAGACATCGGTATTTAAGCTGTTTAATTACGCCTTGAATGATAAGGGGTACCTGTTTCTTGGGAGTTCAGAATCTGCTGAGGGCATAAACGATCTGTTTCGCGTGATACACAAGCGGCACTGCATCTATCAGAGTAGCAGGAATGCGTCAGTGGCGGTTCCGGATCTGCCGACGATGCCGCTGGCCCTTGCAAGCGCGGACTTCGGCGGTATGGGCGCGGCATCCGAGGGGCGAAGAAAATCTGTTGGAGAGCTTCACCGGCGCATGCTGGAAAGGCACGCGCCTCCTAACGTCATCGTGGATGAGAACTACGGGATCATCCGCTTGTCTGCCGGGGCCGGGCGGTATCTACTCCATCCGGCCGGCACGCCGAGTTCTAATCTCATGGAGATTATCCGTCCGGAGCTTCAGATCAAGCTGCAGTCGGCGCTTCGGGATGCTTTTGCCAACGGCCAAAGCTCGCACAGCGCACCGGTACGCGTAAAGATGAACGGTACCGAAGAACGTGTGCGCCTGATGGTTCATCCGGCAGGCAGCGACGGCGAAAACGATGGCGCGGCCCTCGTGATGTTTATCAAAGCGTGGGCATCGGCGCCGCTCAACCCGGGCGAGGAGCCCTCGACCGCGATCGCGCTTGATGAGTCCGACGCCGAGGACCTCCGGACGGAACTGCAGTCGACCAAGCGACAACTCCGGGCGACCATTGAGGACCACGAGTCCTCCAAGCAGGCGATGCGGGCGGCCAATGAAGAACTGCGGTCGATGAATGAAGAATATAAGTCGATGACCGAAGAGCTCGAGACGAGCAAGGAAGAACTCCAGTCAGTGAATGAAGAGCTGAAAACGG
>LFFM01000703.1_pt1 | contig 23572 bp, 41 predicted proteins | sample 643131 | NCBI WGS metagenome assembly LFFM01 (sample SAMN03777445, study PRJNA286221) | soda lake metagenome | biome: soda lake; feature: Kulunda steppe; material: water; isolation source: sample Tc-Br brine of Tanatar trona crystallizer | place: Russia: Kulunda steppe | collected 2011-07
CCATATGTGAGGAGCCACTTCGTCGCGCCCTCGATACGTCTGATATTGCTGTACTGGAAGGTTCAAGACACCCGGATGAAATTGAGTATCTCGAAGACGTGCTCGGGGTCGAATCTGTGATCGTATGGATATATGCCGATTTCGAGGACCGTGTAAGGTGGTTTTCGGGCCGCGAGGGTAGGGGTAAGAGTGGGGAAGACCCGGAAGAACGGCTCCGCCTACGCACCCAGCGCGAAATCGACGCAGGGATGGAACAATTGTTCGCAATAGCCGACGTTTTATTGAAAAATGACCGCGACCTCGCTCAATTATCGTATAAAATCACCGACGTAACATGGAAGATCGAGAAGGGAGATGGTTAGTAAACGACTTCTTCGCCAAATTCTTCGATTAGGGCCTCAGTGACTTCTTCTCCATCGGATTTTCTGTAGACATACGCCAGCCAGCGTCCATACTTCCCGGTTTCGTCCTTCTGTGTATCAACGACGAACGGCCATTCGCCGTCGTATTCCTCTCTCGCCTCCTCAAACCACTCCTCGACAAACTCCGTATGGATTACTCCACGCTTGTATTCTTCCGTGTCGTGTGAGACGAACCACGTCTCTGCTGTATCAACATCCAGCGGACGAACACGTATCTCCTTCGTTGTTCTGAAACCGAGATCCACCTCAAAGTCGTATGTGTCTCCGTCAACGATGTGGGTCAGTTTCGCTCTATACTTGTACGGGTCAAACGCGGGATCGAGTGGGTCGTTCATTAGAACACTTCCTCCATAGTCTCTATGAGTGTTCGCTTTGTAACTATTTGGTCGTAGTCGTAGCGAAGTTTCCCAGCATCATAGTCTACCTCACCAACACGTTTGAGCCGTATCTGCGGCCACTGACGATTCGGTGACCAGACGACGATACCGAGCGGTCTGTCAACCCTCGTTCTCAGTTTATCGAGAGCGTTCCATCGCCACTTGTCCTCAGTGAAGTGGTCGTTGTTCGAGTGGTCTCTTGGATGAACTACATTCGTGGTCTGGAACTCGAATAACGCGCGCACGTCATCGTTGCTGTACCAGAGACCATCGAGGTTCGACGGCCAGACAGTCCCGTACTCCCGCATCTTTCTGTCTAAGTACGGCAGGTCTCCGCTATTGATGAACTTCTTATCAACTCCTTTCTTGTTCGTGGCGTCATCCAGCCACATACCAAACTCTCTGTAGTTCAGGAGTCCCAGTTCGTCATTGAATGATTCTTCACCAACCTCGTAGAACCGTACATACTTATTGTCATACAGGAGAACGTGATAGGCACAGTCGGCCAATTCTGCTAACCTCTTCTTGGCTTTGAGACTATTCGGTAGTGAATCAGCAAAGAAATCCTCGTATGCCTGCTCTTCAGTATAACCTCTTACGTCCTCTACGTAGCGTCTATCCATCAGGATTGCTACCTCGTCTCCATCGATTCGGTAGCCTTCGACATCAAAAAGTTGGACACCGGACGTGGACAAGTACGTCTTGACCCAGTTCCGGTTACTTGAAACCTCTGCCGTCTCCTTCTTCATAGGCCTACGCCTTCAGCACTTGCTGTACGTACAGCTTTGCGACGAACACTTCTCACAACCCTCCTCGATCTTGAGGGGCGAACTACATTCAGGACAAGTTGGATTCCCACCATCTTGGACAATTGATTCCACATCAGTAGTTGACTGTTCGGTCTTGTCCGTTGTAAGTGTTTGGGGTTCGACACCTTGCGGTCGCTGTATCTGACCACTCAGGTATCGGTTGAGCGCGGTGCCAATAGCGTCTGGAATTGACGCAATCTGTTCGCCGTTGTCCCACGCCACATCCGGTGAACGAATACCCGTGAGTTCGTTAGCTATCTCCTCGGGGTCAACACCTGCACGGAGTGCCGTAGAGATAGTCTTGGCCAGAGACTCGACCATCGAGTTGGCGAAGCCTCCACTGTTGCCGATGTTGGCGAATAGCTCGAATGGCCGTCCATCTTCATCCACGTTGATGTTGACGTACATCTTTCCGTAACCCGTATCCATGCGTTGCGTCACTCCGACAAGCACGTCTGGCCTATCCCGCTTCTCACCGAGCGCGCGAGTGCTTTCGGGACGTGGCAGGTCAACGTCGTGCTCTTCAGCGATAGCACGGATACGCTCGTCTGGGTTCTCGATGTCATCCAGGTCATCAAGCCTGTTGTCGGCGCGCGTCGTGAGAACCTGTTTGGAACGGGAACCGTCGCGGTAGATTGTCGCTCCCTTGGCTTCGTTCTCATAGAGCAACATCATTACTTCACGAACGTCAGCGAGTGTGGCTTCGTTCGGGAAGTTGACGGTCTTACTGATGGCACTGTCCACTCCCTTCTGCGCGGCACACTGAACGAGTGCGTGTTCCTCACCACTGAGTTCGCTGGTTGTGACGAACACATCACCAATCTCGTCTGGTACAGCGTCGAGTCCTTCGATGCCGTCCCACTCGTTGTTACGCATCTGGGACTCGGCTTCGGCTTTGACCTCATCCACGTCGATCCCGTTGTGTTCGAGGACGCGGAGGAAATAGTCGTCAAACTCGACCAGTACGTCGTCCCCCTGAACGTCTTGTCCAACGTCCTTGAAGAACGCAACCGAGTAGATTGGCTCACAGCCCGACGACGTGTTACCCGTCATGCTGGTGGTGCCAGTCGGGGCAATTGTCACTGTGTTGTGGTTTCTAATCGGGTAGCCCTCTGGCCATTCCTCTGGGTTGATACCAGCGTGTCGAGACAACCATTCCTCGTGGTTCTGCGGATCGGCGTACTTGCTTTCCTCCCAGTTACCGAAGTATCCACGCTCGTGAGCAAGTTCGTGACTTCGGGACTTGGACTTCTGATCGATCTCCAGCATGATCTGGCGCGTGATTTCGTTGGAGACAGGGGAGCCGTACTTGACGCCCAGTTGGACGAACATCTGGGCGAGGCCCATGATTCCGAGTCCGATCTTGCGGTTGTTCTTGACGGTCTCCTCGATGTCCGTGAACTGGAAGTCCTCACCAAACTCGAAGTCAGACATCGTGACGACGTTATCGAGGAACTGCGTCCCGATCTCGATCCGTCGATGTAGTTCCTCTCGGTCTATCGCTTGGTCGAGGAACAGACCCACATCGTCTTCGAGATTGGCGTACTCTGTGCCATCATCGGTTCGTTGAAGCGTGGCGTTCTGAGGCCCCCAGTCAAGCCAACTCGGTGCGTCCTCGTCTACGACGGTCGAGAGGTTGATGTGGCCGAGGTTGCAGGCCTCGTTCTCCATGAGCCACTGCTCTCCGCACGGGTTGGTGGTGTGCATCTCGAATGGATCATCGCCGTACTGCGGCGTTGACTCCGTGGGGAACGAGTGGTCTTCGTTCGCGTTGTCGATGAACAGGATGCCGGGCTCACCGTTCTCGTGCGCGCCTTCGGCCATCCGCTCGAAGATTTCGGTAGCAGGTACGGATAGTTCCTCACCGGGTTCGACGTATTCACCGAGACCGAACCACTCGTAGAGTTGCTCCGTCTCAGAAGTGGCGATGTGTGGGTCGCCAGTTCGCGGATTGATGAACGTGAAGGCTTCATCGTTCTTCACTGCCTCCATGAACTCGTTCGTGACGGTGACGCTGATGTTGAAGTTGGACAGGTGGGACTCGACTGCGTTCCTGAACATCTCAGGTACACCACCGTAGCCGTCGAGAATCTCCCGTGCTTCTTCGAGTGCTTCACCGAAGTCGAGGTTCTGTCTGTCCTTCGGGTCGTCCAACATCAGCGCACGGGCGAGGGAAACGTCCTCGTTCTTGGCGTGGATGAAGAACGGAAGGTCAGGATGCGTACACCGCATCACGCCCATCTGCGCTCCACGTCGAGTACCGCCTTGGGCGATAGTCTGACACATCTGATCGAACGAGCGCATAAACGTGATGGGACCTGACGCGATTCCACCACTGGAACCAACGATGTCGCCGTATGGACGGAGGTACGAGAAGGCGTATCCCATCCCACCGCCGCTCTGCATCACCAGAGAGGATTCCTTGACAGTCTGGTAGATGTTGTCCATACTGTCTTTGGGACTGTTGACGAAGCAGGCACTGAGTTGCTGTAGTTCGTCTCCGGCGTTCATCCAAGTCGGACTGTTCGGGATGAACGACAGGTCAGACATTACCTCGTGGTACTTCTTCTGCGTCTCCACGACACGCGAGAAGGTCTCGTTGTACGAATTGTCGTGAAGGTACTCAACGAGTTCATCATACGCTACCCACTTCGCGTTTTCTTCGGTGAGTTCTGTGGTATCGTCACCGCCGAATACCTTATCCACGAGGTCTTGACGGCGCGGATGGTCGGGCTTGATAACACTCTGCGGAATCTGTACGTCTTCATCAGTCCACACAGCCTCCGCGACAGCGACGTTCTTGGCAACCCGTTTGACCGTTTCGTTGGGTTCCTCCACAGGGTTACCATTCTCATCCTTCATCGCGTAACGCGCAGGAAAGATGTTATCTCTCGCGTTGGCGGTAAGGTTGTCTTCAAACGTTTCTCCTTCTTCCCGTTTTATCGGGAACGTAACTTCGGTCGTCGGCTCACTCTTGCTCATAGGTGTGATTATCTCTTGCTCTCTCGTATGCGTCTTCGATTCTATTCGTGCTCTCCTCACCCTTCAGCGTACTTGCAATCATCGCACAGTAAACAGCGGCGTCTTCGAAGCTGTCTTCTGCCGCTTCGTAATTGGGTTCGTGGCCACAGACACTTGCATGGTAGCCACGGAGAATTTTGTCCAGAAGGCGGTGGACGTTACCGTTGATAATATGGTCCTGCTCTGATCGCAATTCTACGGGTTCATCGTGTAGCATCGAAAGTGCGATGCCGGTGATAACCCAGGTATCGGAGTAGTCTTCGTTTTTCTTCCGAAATGTCTCCATCTCGGATTCGAGGATGTCATCTGGTTCTACCATTATTCCACGTCCCTCGGAAATGAGGGTGGATTTGTATTAGTCAGTAAGGATGATAAATCTTGCTATGTGCCAATTTTTGTACGTATGTAAACATACCCATCGGGGTACAAATTATCAGTCTAAGTATAACAGGACGAAAATATATACTCAGCCGTCAGGTTTCCATTTCTTCGTACTGTCTGTCGATTCGTTCCTGAAGGTCGGCCTGCATCTGACGGATTTCGTCTTCGGACATCACGACCTTACCATCTTCGTCAATAATACTCTTTGGGTCTATGTCCCAACCTAATATAAGGTCATAAATCATCCCCGGTGACAACCGAACGTGGTCAAGTGAAGGATCATCCATGAACGTCTCGAACTCCATTCCTGTGACCAACGTAATCATGGATGGAGGGGACCATTCAATTCCTTCGCCCGTCGTGGACTTGTCGATCAGGTGAACGTCGTAAGCCTCCCATGACGGGTCTATCTGAGCCGCGAACAACGCTTCGACAGCATTGACCGATGGTAGGTCTATCTCTAACCTTCGGCAACAGTCTGCACCGTACACTCTCTCGATTCCGAAGTCTTCGTGTGGAGCTTTGGGGTTGTGGTCAGTATCGCTCGCGTACATCGTGACCGTATCGCCTACTTCGAGCGGTTCCTGACACCAAGCACAGTGGTCTGCTGGGATTTCAGTCCCCTCCACGTTGTCGGTAATATCCATGTTCTACTTCGTGTACAGTGGGGTTCGTTCTATCTCCACTTCAACCATCGGGTCGTCGTGCTCTATTTCGTGTCGTCTGGCGTGTGCGGCGTGCTTCGTGATAGCCACTCCATCTATCTCAGGCAAGCCAGTGCCGAACTCTGAACGGCACCGGATCAGATACACCTCATCGACATCTGCTATCGAGTCCTGCATCTGCTTCCTGTAGTCAACCAACTGTGCGCTCAACGTGTCTGCCCACCCCTGCGCCTGCTCCATCGTCAACATCAGGCTCAGTTGCTCAGTGTCTCCACGCTTCCGCTTCTCCGCCTTGAGGTAGCCATCCGGGAGTTGGGCTCCGTCGCCATCCCGCTGTTGTTTCGTGAAGTGGAGTTTCATCTCCTGCGGGTCCAACTCGTCGGGTTGCTCATCACTCATCATCTTCAGCATCCCCCGCACTACCTGTGTCGCGGTACTCACTGCGGAGCTTGGTCATCATCTCATCACTGATGTGGCCCTCCCACATCCACTCCTCACAGACGAGACGCCACATCGAGCTGTCCATTTGAGACGCGAGTTTGCTGTTGTTCTCTTTCTCGATGTGCTCTCTCACTTGGTCTGTGTACTTATTGATGAAACGCCGTACCGCACGGCGTTCATCACCCCAGATGTACCATATCGTCTGGCCTGTCCACGGTGGAGCGATCCGTCCAACGAAGGGACGTGCCTTCCCATTGAATCTGGAGCCTCTCGGCAGTTCCTCACTGAATTGCGGTCCGTCCTCACGGAGCGAGCGAATCTGTTTGTTTTCTACTGATTTTGGGTACGGGAATTGTTCTCTCATTCTCGATTTTCAATATACTGCTCGATCTCCTCCACAGACAGCATCCAGTTGTCATCAAGCTTCGCAACTACATCGTTCTTGAACGATTGGTAATGCTCTTGAGCGACCTCTGGATCGTCCGTCACATCGAGGAGCAGTGCCAAAGCCAACTGAGCAGGACCACTACCTGTGTATCCACACTGGAATCCATCAGGTGAGTGGTTCCGCAGTTTCTGGCTCCGACTCGGGTCGAGCTTTGTTTCTTCTGGTACTCTATACACGTCTCCGCCGCCAACGCTACCGAAGTTCTTGGAGATGTACTTGTCTGTCATTGTTCCACTTTGAGTTCTTCGAGTCTGTTGTTGTGGTAGTGAATCAACTGGTAGACCAGTTCACTGACCATCTGTTCGACCTCGTTCGGTGGTTTGTGTGTCGTGATTCCGATTGCATCACCGTTACGCGCCGCAACAGCAGATGAACCGTCACTGGTGACTACCCGTTCAACTTCTGCGGTGTCGAACGTGGTACTGACCTCTGCTTCTTCTTGGTCACGGTCCCACACGAACTCGGTACTCTCGACAAGTTCGTACACGACTTCAAGAAGCCGTGGCTCGTGAACGGAGCCCAGATATTCGTGCCGGGCCGTGATGGTCAGCACGTCGTTCGTCACGTATGAGCGGTCACGGTTCCGTCCTGCTTGGCCTGTCTCTACCGATGTCAGACTCATTGCTCGAACACCGGGTGATTAGGCGTGGTCGTTTCTGCTGTATCCGACGCCACATCGACCGTGCCGTCAGGGTCCTGTCCGGTCGGCTCTCCGCCGAACGCGGGATGGTCTGGCACGTCCTGTTTCAGACTCTCCTCGTATTGGTCAAGCGTCTCGTGGACTTCCTCCATCTTCTCCTCGGTAGCCGCAGGGTGGAGGGTTCCGAGTTCCTCTGGTTCGTTTTCGTGGTTGTTCTGTTTTCTTCCGCCAAAGTATTGGCAGATTCGTTGGATGATGTTCATTCTTGGAATACCTCGTGTTCGGGGTGCGGCAACTCGATGATGTTCACTCCACCATCGAGGATTTCAAGATCCTCAGCCTGGACCATCTCCTGAATATCGGTCACAGAAGCTGTCCGGGGAACCTCGACCTGTGCCATCACCTGCACCGTGGCTGTCCTCATCTCGCCATCGGTGTTCGGTGCGTAAACCGTGTCAGCGGAATTGACTCTCTCACCGTTGATTTCGATGAGCGAAGCCGCATCTCCGGTGACTCTGTATCTACGAGACTCTGCACTCTCTGCCTCCTCAACTGTCCAGATGTAACCATCCGTCAGCGATAACTGAGGCAACGCCTTTTTCATGGCTTCTCGAAACGTATCGGCGTTCACGAAGAAGCTCTCGCGTCCCCGCTTGACCTGATACGCTCTTGGGCCTGAGTCGTATGTCATTTGTTCTCTTTAGCCCCCGTTGGGGGTAATAGATTATAGGACTGGATTGAGTATAAATGTTTCTATTCTGGTCTTTACAACCGTCAGACCATTTGTCTCCAAATTTCACCTCTTGGGTCCAGAGGCTCGTGGATTTCACGGATATAATCTTCCCGGAATGTTATCATATTACCGCCAACAAGCCGTGGAACTTCGCTCGTCTGGTTCTTGACCACGAACTTTTCACCATTCCAGTCAGGTTTTCCGCTTACCTGCTCATCTGCGATTCCAGCGAGACTCCGAACACAGTGTCGCGTCTTCACGCTTGAGTTGTGCCATCCTTTGAACACCACGATCTTCCGTTGCTTGTTGATGATACCGTAGGCAGACTCCCACGGTCCAGTGATTACCCACGCATCATGGCCGGGGATCTGCTCTTTGTCAACGTCGGAGTTCATTATGCCGGAACCTCATCTATGACGCCGAGCTTGTGCTTTATCATCTTCACTTCTGCTTCGTCCACAGGTGTCTCAGTGAGCGAAAGTCGTCCATCAGGATAGCCCATGTCGAGGTGGTCTGCTCCGTTGTGGTACTTCTCGATGAGCATGTTCTCAAGGCCTCCTCCGTACACTTCAGCAGGAGACATCTCCTTCGAGAACGCCCGACGAGCCATCTGCGTTAGGCCGAGCTTCGCTAACTGAACACCGAGCCAGTCCCAGTCAGGTTCGAGCGAGATCGTGTCGGGAACATGGTCGTCCATACCGACCGCCGGTTCCTCAGTCCCCGGCTCGAACTCAGTCATCGGAACATCCTCTTCTTCGTCGTCCTCCTTGGGCATGTCTCTCCACTTAACCTCCGCGCCACTGCTATCGGAACTATCGCTGAACAACTCCTGAACATCAACATCCACATCGTGTGCGGAGTTTCTCTCAGGCTCCACACCAAGTATCTCAAGACAGACACGACAGGCATCGTTCTTGCCCGCAAAGTCAGTGGGTTCTGTCTTTAGTGTCTGTGCAGGAGTCAGAAGGTTGCCCCTGTTCCTCGTGCATCCGCAGACTCGGTGCATCGTGTCGCCGTTCTTCTTGTAAGCGTGACGCTTCTGCTGAGGCTGGACGTTATCGTATCGGTCTACGTATATCGTTGGCATGGTTCGTTACCCCACGTAGGGGTGTGAAAAAGTGTAAGGCGGGAGGAAGGTTAAGTGTTTCTGAACTTATCGGTACGGATAGACCGACTTGAAGAACACGTCGTGGGTCGTGTACGTGTCCCTCTGTTCATCGAATATCATCCATTGAGCGAGGAAAGGCGGCCTTGAAGGTGCCTGACAGCTAATCAAGTGTCTTGCCCCCATGTATCTATCAAGGCCTCTCTTCCCACGGAATCGTATTCGGTCGCCCATATCGAAATAGTTCTGGACGTTGCTATCAACACAGACCATCTCCCAGATACCCGCCATCGCCAGTGTGAATCCCCATTTGTTGTAGTTGACACCAGCGAGCCCATCCTGCATACCAGCTAACTCTCTGATCTGACCACCAACCGCAAGCTTTCTCACATCACTCGCCAGACGCTTCCAGTCCACTGACTCGTCTGTAATCTTTGCGTAATCAGCCTTGCTGTTGTGCCAGACCACGGGTGCTTCTTCGAGAGCATCCGCTCTATCCATTCCGTTCACCCACAGTCTGTAGGCTTCTTCGTGTCGTTCTTTAGGAGTCTGTACGGAGAACAAGGCGAAGTGATACGCACGTCGGAGGTTCTCGGCGGCCTGTTCCTCATCACCGAGAATCATCACCTTTCGCACAGACCGCAGTTTTCGTTCTATCGTGTCGTAGTCGTATTCGATACTTCTGTCGCTAACGGATTTCGTTCGTGTCATAGGATTTCGTTTCGAAAGCAGTTGCGCGGAGGTTTACTCGTCTTCTGTTCCGTAGTAGGGTCCGGGTGCAGAGCCGTCCTGATTCACCATATCAGTTGTGAGAGAATACCCGGCCTCGTCAACGTGCGTGTCTCTGTCCGGGGAGCCTGTTTTCGCACGTCCGATCTTGGCCAGTATCATCATCTGGGAGTAGTCGTATGGCGTAATCTCAACACCGAGGTACGCACTCCACAGGTCGGCTATCGCCCGAAAGTTCTCTGTGGGTGGGCCATACTCTTCTGCCCGCTGTCCCACGGTTTCGTTCGCTTCCTCCAGTATGTTGTTACTTTCTTCTGTCATGGCCGGTAATCCGTTGGGTAGCTGTAGAATCCGCTTGCTTCTCCCCACGTAACTGGCTCCAGTCCATTATCTTCTCGCTCTGCATTGACCCACCCGAGTTCCCAAGCCTTCTTCCATGCTCTTGGAAGGGCCGATCCGTTTCGACCGGTGGATGCGTAGGGGCATTGCCTGATTGGTTTGCCGTCGTTGTACGCCTCAACGCCCGAACGGTGTGCCCCGGCGAAATGATCTGCCATGTCCTGCGGGGCTTTGAGGGTCTGACTACTCAGACTCATTGGTTTCAACCTCCGAATCCCACTCTCGTCCTGAGACCTCTTCCCACGTTTCATCCATGATCTCTGCGAAGTCGAAACCTCGTTCCTCACAGAGTCGTTCAAGGGCGTCCAGAACGGATTGGACAGCCTCATCGACAACCATCGTTGACGCATCTCCGCTGGTGACGACTGCATTGAGATAGCCTATCGACGCGTAGACCTCAAGAAGGACCATCACGTCACGGTTTGGCAGTTCTGCTTCGTCTGAGTGGAACCGTTCCACGAAATCCGCGAGGTAGATGGCTACGTCGCCAATGGCGTCCTTCTCTGCTTCGTCACCGACCTCTCCCTCGTATTTCTCCGCGTCGTCTATTCCTTGCGCTCGCTTGAGCACAGATGTTGTCAGTTCACCGGCTTCCTCACCCGCGCCGATTAGCGGGAACTCTGCTGGCTGTTCTTCTCCGAAGTTCTCTACCGACCATTCGAAAACTTCCTTCCTCAGTGCGCCGAATCTCTCGTCTTTGTCTGTCATGGGTTGAGTTGTAGCGGCAGTACGTTTTCGTCGTAGTAATTCATCGTCCACGGCATCCACTCCTTCAATTCCTCGAAGATTGCTTCAGCACATTCCTTCGTCTCTGTCTGGACATTCGCTTTAGTCCTGACATTCAGAATGTGCATCCACGCACGGGCATTTGCCGAGACGACGATGTTGACCTTCGTTCCCATCGGGAGGACACGTCGTGCTTCCTCCGGTGGTACTCCCTGATCGAGTAGCCTCTGGTAGTCGTGACTCGATTGTTCGTAAGACTTGTAGAACTGGGATTCTACATCACCTTCTACCTCATGGACTCCTTTCCGGTCAACCATTTCCTCGTCAACTTCTGGTACTTGGAAGTGGTTGTCAAGTTCATCACCTTCTTCGATGCTCACGTAGCGGAGACTCATAATGTCGAAGGTGAAGTGCCTGTGTCGAGTAATCTGACCCATCAACACTCGGCTGACACCGTGAATCTCCAAGGTGATCTGTGGATGCTCGAACGGTCCCCAGTGACCGCCATCAATCAAATGTTTGAGCAGGCTTCGTTTCTTGGCCTCTAACTCGATCTCTGGACTTCCTTTCGCGGTGTCTCGAAGGTCTCCCTCCCAGCCACCTTCGTCAAGGACTTCATCGAGAATATCCTCATCGAGCGAGGCTTCCTCCATTATCTCGCTTCTGGAGTGACTTGCTACTCCTTCCGACCGATAATCGTTCCGGGCGGCTTCTGCTACAAGCCATTCCGGTTCTGCTGTTGCTCGTATCGTTTCTACCTTCATGTGTGCCTTATTACCCTGTGAGGGTGAAAATAAATAGCGCGTAGGGGGATGTAAAGTTTTCGTATCTTGTCAGTTCAATACGTCGCCAATTCTAATCTGCTTCTCGGTGGTCTCCGTCGTGACTTTCAACTCTGTGTCCTCGTCAACGACCTCATCTTCGAGCCACGACTGAAGTGGTTCCATATCAAGTGCCTCTGCAACCGCCCCGGTAGCACTTCGCTTCGATCTGATCCTGTCCGACATGCTTCCGTGTTCTTCTGCGTCGAATGAGACGATGTAATCTACCATGTATTGTGAGCCACGAGTGTAAATAGGATATGTAGGGATAAGTAACTTACTCAAAGCAGTGATTTCGAGGGGTAGAGGCCTTGAGGCGTTCGTTGAGAGAGGAAATGTGGGAGTTATGTCTGGAACGGGGTTTGGAGGGCACGAGGGGTGGGGTTTGGACGCTGGAAAGTGGGTTCCACGGGACTGGCTATTCGAGAATACTCGCCATTACCCGTCTCATCGGCTCAATACCCTCTTCTTTCAGCAAAAGGACAGGTTCTTGACTAAATCTGAAGTTCTCATCCTGTGCAGGAACCTCTATCGTTCCATACGTTACAGACGAATCCGCCGAGACCATCAAATGCTTATTCTCCACCTTGATGACTGGGTTGATGTCAGTCTCATAGATGGCCTCGGTAAGCCTCTCGTGTTGCTCCGCGTTCATTGCAGGTTCCTCGCGCCCCATTCCGATAATATCGAAACGGGTCATCCAGTATGTACTGGACATTGAGACGAGTTCCATACTACCCAAAAATACACGGCTCACGGATATACCAGTTTTGCCCTATCTGATAACCACGCCTGAATCGAGAATCTCTCCTACGTCCAGCGTCGAGCCAGCAGTCACCTGTGTTCGTGGGCCGATGACAGACCCGAACGACTTCCGACCTGAATCAATTCGGTTGCCAGAAAGTTCGTAGGTGATTGTTCTGTCCTGTGTATTTCGGTGGCGCGTGGAGGCGTTCTCATCCACATCTACCCATGTACCCACGACCGAGCTACCGACGAAAGCACCAGACCGTATATTCGACCCCTTCAGCACGATACTGTCTTTCACTACCGCATACTCCTCAACGGTAACATCAGGGCCGATGTAGCTCGTTCCCTTGACGCTCCCCTGAACATCTGCATCTTCGTGAATCACGGGTTCGTCCTGTGTCTGCGCTTTCATCAACTGATGCGGCATCTGAACCGGATACCAACCCGAGAACTCAACCGCCGTGGGCTTTCGAGTGTGCGCCAACTCGGTAGCCATCGGGTCGATGTCGTAGTCCCATTCGTGTGCGTCAGGAGGGAACTTGAACGCATACGTACTGAACGTGTTACGCTTCTCGAAACTCCCAGCCGTTATGTCGATGACGGAGCCCTGTTCGATGGTCACAGCACCCTGCGACTGCTCCCGAAGCCCTGCTGATTTACCGACGTAACCGAAGCCTGTCTCAGTCTCAGCCAGTTCTTCGAGACCCTCAGTATCGTAAAGCATGTCGCCTCGGACACAGAGGAACGGTTCGTCCCTGTCCAGTCCTTTCGTCATCGACTCGCGGGAACTCGAAAAGGTGATTGAACCTTCGTCTACCTCTATCGTGTCGATTCCACGATCAGCACCGAACAACGACTTCACACCGCTGTTGTCTATGTTCAGTGCTATTTCACTGACTCCAATCGAAAAGAGCTTGTTGACGATTCCCTCAACCATCGACGCTTTGCCAATCGGAAGACCGTAGACGGACATGGAGTCCGTGAGCGGCCCCATCTGCTGTTCTCGCTCAGTGGCAATTACAACTGCTTGCATGTTTGGTGTTACAAGTCAGAAAACCAAAAGTCTACTCATCGTCACCGGACCTCACACCGCCGATAAACTCTCTCGCCTTTGTGACGTTTTCACCGAAGATGGCGAATAGCGCGGAAACGACCATGATGCGGAGTATGAGACTCGGGTCTTCTACCAATCCAGTAATCTCGATGAACAGAAACGTGACGAGGATGGCCGTGGCAACAAGAAGCTCGACCTTTCGACCCAACCTCATATCCGACCACGCTCCTGTTCAAGACCCTCCTCGACTATCTCTTCGAGAATCTCCATCCCGCGCTCATCGACAAACGGGATCTCCTCATGTTCGTAGGTATCAGCCTCCTCGTCCACGTCGATGTCGAGCGGGCCGTCTTCTTCTTTCATCTGATTTCGATACTTCCTAACCGCCCAAACCGAGCACTCGGCTTTGTCAGCAACAGACCGGTTTCCTCGGAACGGTGCGGTCGCCATTATGACGATCTTCTGCCAGTCAGCTAATTCTTTGTTAGGCATTTTCGGGAATGAACCTCTCTGGTCTCTGGGGAAGGTACTCGCTGTACAAGAACTCCGGCGTGTAGTCGTCCACGTCCACTGTCCGGTCCAGCCAGTTGACTCCTTCTGCTTCGTGAAGCTTCACGAACCATTCGTTACGTTCCTTTTCCATCCTATCGGTATTAACATTTTGCCGTGCCAATCGTGAATCCTCGTCAAAATATGGATGGAGTTCCGCTTTGGCTGTAATACCTATCGGCGGGTAGACTACCGGTGACTCAAAAATGACACCGTGTAGACGTGCATCGGATGGCGTTGTATCCTCGTCAAGTTCCGAAACCCAGACGTGGCCGATCACATCCTCTATCTCTCTTTGGACAGCAACCTTGCCCCGTTGCTCTGCCTCGTAGATAGCCTCGTTACTCAACCACTCGAAGTATGCTTTCGGATGTGTCTGATTGTTCCATCGAACCGTGGCATCAGCAAGGGACACTGTTCCATCAGGTTCGACACGCTTGTACGGCCTATCTCTCCTCGTCAGTTCAACACCACCATCGAACAGCCTGTCTGTGGCTTCCTGTTTGCCGTCTTCTTCGACCATCTCGAAGAAACTGGTATCGAACCATGTGAGTCTCGCACCGGCACTCGACATCAACGTACCGAGGTCTCGTTCAACATCGAGGTCGATGTCCCCACGCTCAATCGGTGTGATATTCGCCAGCCTCCGAGCTTCCATCATCGCACCTTCACGATACGCTTCGACTACCTGCTCTCGAAGCGTCTGCCCGTGTTCCGAAAGCAGTGTGTCGAGGTGTTCTTCAAGCAACATCCTCATCCTCCGAAATGTCGCGTACAGTATCGTGGAAGGTCCTATTCAGTTCATCGGCCATCTCATCACCGTGGCTGGCCTTCTCCACCGACTCTTCTTCATCGTCTTCATCTTCTGTATCCTCCTCCTCCTCGTCGTCTTCTTCCTCCTCAAACTCTTCTTGGAGTTCCTTCTGAACCCGCTGGTTCATGACCGTATCCTCGAACAGTTTTCGTAGGTCTTCTTCCTCAAGTGGATCGAAGCCGACGATTTCGCGGGCCTCGTTCCGGGTGACAAGGTTGGCTTCGTAGGCTTTCGTCGCAATGTCCACCCTGCGCTCTTGGTCTCCCGTCTCCAGTGGGTCCCACTCAACCTTTGGGACGATGATGTCTTCTTCGAGGTCCCATTGGCTGATGTCTGGCTCATCTTCAGTTCCGGGAGACGTAGTGTCGTTCTTCCTCCACTCTGGATGCTTGAGTACCAGATGGAGCTTGAACAACTGACGCATCTTGTGGGACATGACCTGCCGCAAGTGGTGGACGTTGTTCAGCGACTCGTCTTTCGCAGGTCTGTTTCCGATGAACGGACCACCAGCGTCACGACCCACACCGCCGACGTGGAACGTGAGCGCGTGCATGATCGAGTCGTTCATCATCTGCAAGAAGTCAGCGTGTTCACGAGCCTGACCCTCTGGACCTTTGACCTCCATCGTCACTTCTTCGGGCAGGATAGGTTTTTCGTCAGGCTGGAGTCCTTCGAGACGTTCCTTCAGTTGCTTGGCGTACTTCTTGGCCTTGTCTTCTCTGTCCTTGTCGTTCTTGATGTGGCCGAACAACGTCTCTACGTCTATTTTATAGACTTCTCGCGCAATGAGCGAGTCGTCCATCGCCACCTTGTTCGTCAACGTGTTGTGCTTGGCCTGAAGTGCGAACTTGATCGGTTCGAGTCGCGGTGCGCCCCAGACACCGTATGTGTCACGACCCATACGATCCTCGAACCAGTTACCTCGTTGCTCAACGGCGAAGTGTAGAATCTTCCATGACTCTCTCACCACTTCGTCCTCGTATCCTTCGTTCAGGACGTAGAAATTCCCTTCCTGAACAACACTGCTAACCTTGTCTCTATTGACAATTTCGTCACGTTCGTTATCGTCTGCTATCTGGTGCTTCGGGGCCACCATAAGCTGTTCTTCGTCATCTACAATCGTAACGTCACGAAGTGGTAGTGATTGAAGGTCCCGTACTCCTTCCCCGTCAGTATAGATTATCTTGTTGATGTCGTTGCCCATCGAGATCATGTTCTTGAAAATCGAGGGCATGACCAACTCAAGGTTGAGCTTCTCAACAAGATTCTTGCAGTCCTTCAAAGCCTGCTCGTCTCTCTCAGTCGGTTCCTCATCATCACCTTCCATCGCAGGGTGCATGACTTTGAAACCAGAAGCCATCTGCGCCTGCGCCCGAACCGTCCCTGCCAGTTCAGGGTCTATATCGAGGAGTTTATCGAACAGTTCGAAGTCTGTGTCGAACTGGCTCTGGTTGTCGATTATCTCTCGCGGCTCTGAGACTACCTCCGCGAGGGACGCTGAACGGGAAACGACGGCACTATCGTTTCCAACACCATCTACTCCAGTTTCAACTTCAACGTCTGGCGAATCTGCTACCGTCGAACCGTCTTCATTATTGTCCGCCATTCTCGCAGTTATGCTCGTCGCTCGCGTCTACTTCTTCCCCGCACTCTGGGCACGCACCGTCTCTACGCAGAGAATCAGGCTTTTGATTTACTGCGCCAGTCTCAACGCTGTTACTCATAAGAGGCAATACCGTCTATCAGCAGATAAATCTATTGCACTATCAGTAGGATGCTCCGACAGTTCCGAGAACAGGTGAACCGCTCGTGAGGTGCCTGTCGTCGGTGTTGTAGTCGGCGTCCTGAATCCACATGGACAATGCCGACGAGTCCGGGTGGTCATCCTGCGCACCGTCCTGTGCTTGGACATTCATCCTCGAACCGCTGTATTCCTTCGTAAGGGACAGCCACTGACGCTTGGCCTTTCGGAGCGATACTTGGAGGTTGTCGAGGTCTCGAACCTCTTTCGGGAGAACAAAGTTCGCGTAGTCTCTGTCCTCGTGAACCTTGATCTTGCGCTCCGCGTGCTTGTACATGTCGTGCTTCGTCTGTGAATTGAAAGTGATACCCTCAACGTGCTGGTCGAGTCTCCGCTTCAACACGTCAGTCACAGGATCACCAAGACCTGTCGAGTCCACCGCCATCATATCGACGTGCCACGTATCAAGTACGTCCTCAATGATGTCGAACTGGTCTGGGTACGAGACTCCTTCCAATTCAACGATGTCCAGCAGGATAATCGTATCCTCATCCAAGTCGTCGTGGTACGGTGACCAATCACCGAAGAACTTTCCAGTTATCGTTACGACTGTCGAGTCCTGCTTCTTCGCAAGGTCCAGCCCGGCACGAATCTGCCACTCAGAACGAGTCTGTGAGTCCCGTATCTCATGCTCGTTGACGTATGGGCACATCATCGGCGGCGGAGTCATACGACGCCAGTCGTCCTCCGAAAGGAACATACCTTCCTCAAGTATCCATTCCAGCTTGAACTGGGTTCGGAACTCGTCGGACTCTGGTGTCATCTCCCGAAGCATCTTCGCAATATAGGTCCGGTAGTTCTCACTATATTTCGCCGCAGTACGCCAGTCGTATATCATGGCGAACGGCGTATTCTTCAGTCTGAACACCTGCTCTCGGAACCAACAATCCTCGAAGTGAGGCGTGCCAATACAGACACGAGTCGCGTTCGTCTCTGCACCCATGGGCCAAATCTGGGAGAGAATCATCCGACGACTAATCTTCTGTGTCTCGTCAATGAAGATCAGGTCGAACGTCTCACCCTCAATGTTACCAGACCCGCACGTAATCGCCTGTACGACGGAACCGTTCGACATCTTGAACGTGTTGCCACCGTACTTCTCGACCTCAAGATCCATGGCCTTGAACAGTTCAGGATTGTACCGCTCCTTCACTCGTTGCCACATGATCTTCGCCTGCCGCGCCTTTGGACCGAAAATACCAATTCTAATCGGTGCGAACAGCACGGAGATTGCGTAGCCGGTTGAGGCCAGCGTCTCTGTCTTTCCTGACTGACGCGACCACTCACCGATGAACATTTGACCGTCATTCCGTACCACGGATTTGACGATCTTGTCAGAGAACTCTTTCTGGTAGGGACGCAGTTGGATACCGGACATCCCGATGAGTTGGTCTTTCATCCGGCAACACCAACCCTCGAACTTCTTCTGTGCTAACTGATCGTCATCAATAGCGTCGAAAAATCTATCTCGGTAGTTTCTCAGGTCAATGGCCCCTTGACCTTCGACCATCTCAGACATCCGAGACCGTGATGCCGCTCCCGGAACTTTACCATCACCGCCGACTTTTCGCCCGGTAAAGTTCTGAGGCATAGTTACGTGTCTTCTTCGTCAGGCAGGTCGTCAAATGTGATTTCCTCACTGTCCTTGTCCAAGAAGGCATCTTCGTCTACTTCTTCGACATCATCCTCACCAACACTCTCTACTACAAGTTCACCCTCGTGATAATCAGCGTGTTCGTCCTCTGTCGCCTCGATCTCAGCCTCGATAGACTGTTCAACCAACTCACCGAACGGGTCTCCCTGAACCTGATTCATGTTGATTTCGATGTCCGTCGTGGACTGGAGGATTCCCAGACGTTCGTAGGAACCAGAGAGGGATTCCAGTAGCTGGTCGTACATCATAATCATATCCGACGCCTGTTCAAGGACAAGACCATCCATCTGGTCTTCAGTCTCAAGCGTCGTCTCCATTCGACTCTCCTGAATCTCTACGAGTTCCTGCCGCTTCGAAGCGATGTCTATCGTGTCCCTACGTTTCTCTATCTCCTGTTGAGCCTGCTTCGGCGGCATCTTCTCATCAGGCTCTATGTTCTTGTTCATATAATTACGCAACTGTCTGACCGATAGTTCCTCACCGTACCTATCTTCTATCGTCTCAGTCAGTTCCTGATAGGTCGGGGAATCGGAGTGACCCTTATCCTTGAGGAGGGCTCGGATCTCGTCTCTAAACGGAGAGTTATCAATTTGCGGTTTCCGTCCTCCACTCATTCACTTGGAATACGAGAGCCAAGCATAAAAAGAGTTATGCGTCCTACGAGGCTGTACCCACAACGCTCACAGTATTTCCCGTCTCCTCTCGGACGCGCTGAAGTACCTCGTAACGCTTGGCACTCATTATCCCACTTTCTACGTGAAACTCCGGTTCCGGCACCTCAACAACCGTAGCAAGCTCTACTCGTTCAGTCTCACCCATCGTACTATGTATAGTTTCTCTCAGTTGAAAGGTCTTTTGCTGTTCTGGTTATACCAAAACCCGGTGTATGTATAATTACGTGTGTATATTTATCCGCGAGTGTTTGGAGTGTGTCTACTACACATCCGACTCAGAAAGCCAAATCATACCGTTAATCTTTACTTTGTCACCCTCAGCACCGACTGATTCCAACACTTGTTCAAACATATCGTCAGGAAAAACAAGAACGTCGTATTCCTCACCATCTTCGTCCTCGTATATCTTATTCCACACCTCGTTGCTTCGTGATTCGAGCCTGACTCTGACGCCTCTCCTCGTGTCAGCTTCAAGCTCGACCATCCCGTTTGCAGTCAATGCGCCAAGTTGTTCAGGACTAATCTTCGCTTGTATCGGGTCCATAGAGTTTGAACGTCGTAATCTGACTCTTTGGAAGCCACAGATCACCCATTGTACGCAACATCCTGTAACCGTTGTCAGTAATGCCAGCGTAGTGACTCACCAAGAGTGCGTCGTCTGTTTCGTATTCTATTCTAACGTGGGCAAGGTCTGCACCGAATACAGCACCGGAAAGCCCCTTCTGGTCTGCTATCCAGTCATCGCCGTCCTCGTCACGCAGTTGAACAACCATATCATCATCATACTCTGAGTTGCTCAGTTTGCGCTGTACCTGTATCCACGTATCAGACCGGAAGTTATTCTCGGCCATCTCTCGTTGCTCGGTGATTACCTTCCGGCTCCCACCATGCTGATTAACTGCGATACTCCGAGGCATGGGTTGTATATGTGGTATGGCGTGAGAGAATAAATGTGTTTCTACTCTGATACGAGGATGTCCAAATTCACCTCGATCTCACCTGCTGTCGAGACGGTGAACTCGACCTCCGTGGAACTCTGTGGACGAGAACACTCTGTCTTTTTGATAGTTCCGTTAGCGTTGACCACCTTGCCGTCGAAGTCTCCACGGGTCTGAAGGATGTAGTCATCCGAATCCGGATCAACAACTATTGTGGTTTCATCTTTAGCGTAGAGTCCTACGGACGTTTCGCCATCAAGGAAAGAACTAACAAGTCCTTCATTCAGAGCTAACTGTCCCCCGTTCCATACAGTAGCCCGTGGTGGTTTTGGCATTAACAGAAACTTCTGTTTCGGAACGGCTTAGTTCTGCTGTATGCTCACCACGAACTCGTGACCGCACTCACTACACTCGTGGAGCCCCATACCTGCCGATTGCGAGATTTCAGTGCGTTCCTCATGCCCACAGTCTGTGCAGGTAGCCGTTCCGGTAGCAGTTGAGTCGTCTTCTTCCTGACGTTTTTCGAGGTAACGACGAAACTCAGCTTCTTTCTGCGCCTGAATCATCCGTTCCGCTTCCTGAATCTGTTCATCATCGAGTACATCTTCGAGAAGCTCGTCCATGTCATCAAATCCTCCCGGCTTCATGCTCGCCTTCATCATCCCCGATACGGCGTCAGGAGTCTTCACCGGCATTATCTTCATACCGAGAAGCATGAAGCCAGCCGCTATGCTCATACACCCCATCCCAAGCCATCGTCTAACGCTGTCGATCATTGTTGTCCAGTAGTGATAGCCGACCTTCTATTGAATCTCTCACATTTCTACACGGCCAAAACGGAAACGACTGCCCGTGGATGCTCTCTTCCTTGTTCTCAAGGATGTCTGCTATCTCCATCCATACATCAGCAGGTAACTCTGCTCTTGCGATGTACCTGTCGCTGTGTATCTCGTCCAGTATCTCATTTACGTATGCTGTTCTGTTTTCTTCTCGTAGGATAGCCAAAACTGTGAGAGCATCGTCTCGGTCAAATCCCACAGTGACCGGCGTTCCGTTATCGTAGTCTGTCATGGTTCGAACTCCAGTACCAGTAGTAGTGCGGCGTTCATAGCACCAGCATAACCACCTTCCAAGTAGACCTTGACTGGTGGAGTCTCAGCTTCAGTGAACGCTTCCACTACCTCGTCAACTCTCCGTTGAACGTCACTATACGTTACCTTCTTACCGACGACGAACTCCAACTGCTGACTCATGGCCGAACCTGGGCCGTTGAACTCGATCCCTTCAATATCGCCCATTATCTCCTTCGCGTCATCGTAGTGACTCTGATTCCAAGTCTTCTCTGGAACCTGCATTTCACAACACCTCTACTCTGCCTTCCTCGATGTCGTTCTCCAGATTCTTCTCTTGGACATACGTGATCGGGCCTAACGGTCCGGAAGCAGTGATCTCTCCGTCGTCTGAAACATCAGTCACTGTGTAGACGTATCCTGTGAGGATGGACTTGATTTCGTCGCCTTCTTCGACCATTAGTTGACCACCCTGAGATTGTCGATTGGCCCGCCTCCTGTCGCGTTCGGTTTGCCGTCCTCCTGATGGATTCGGATGAACGCTCCGCGAGGACCTTCCAACCGGACGCTTCGGAACTTAGTCCACACGTCTCCCCTGTTGTGGTCTGCTTCTTCTACGACGGTGCAAGGTTCTTTTCTGTCTCTGAACAGTACCTCGTCTCCTTTGCTGAGATCGTTGATGTTAGTAATCTGGGTCATTCTCCTTCCTCATTTGTTCTACCTCTTTCCACGTCCACCAACTTTCGTCCTCAACTACCTCGTGGCCGCTTTCCGTCATGGAGTACGTGGTGATTCCGAGTCCTTCGCCCGATACTCGCACGTCTTGCCACACATCGACGGTTTTATTCGTCATCTCTCATCACCCCAGGACCGTATCCTACTTCGTAGTTTCCGAGTCGAAGTACGACTTCTCCTGTTTCCCGATCCGGGTCTATCGAGATTACTTCTACCTCTTCGTCTTCCTGATTAAATTTTCGAGCGACCTCATATTCCGGTTCCAGAAGATCTTCCCAACGCTCGGGATTCTCTTCCTCTAACCGGTCCAGTAGGCCCCTGTGGTACGTGTGATCTGAATCATCCTCGTGGATGTGCTTGACGTAGGCCAATTCGAACCGATAACTTCGCTCTGCTTCACACTCTGCTCCTTCCTCGTAATACACCTCATCTCGTTGCTTGTCGGTGTACGAATTGAGGATTTCGACCCACATACACTGCTCGTGGAAGATAGCGGCCATGTCCTCAACGACTGGGGACAGGTCCTGAATCGCTTCCCATTCGTGTTCATGGTCCGATACTCCACCTCCGTAGTGCCTGTCGATGCCACTGGCGGTGACACCCGGCGGCAAGTTTGAGTTAGGCATGGGCCTAATCTAAGTCGATGTTCGTCCCGCCGTACTCTTCGTCGTCATCATCGAACGGTAGCCCTCCGCCGAATGGGTTTCCGTGAATGGGCATCTCGTGAAACTCGATTGCTTCGGGATGCTCACGAGCGATATGCTTGACGTGTTCGGGAAGCTCTTCCCATATCTCGTCAGGCATCTGCTCCTTGATTTCGTTCTGCTCCTGCTCGAACTGGGCCTGCTTTACTTGTCCGTAGACGGTGCCAGCGACGAATCCAATCGCCGCGACTGCACCGTACTTGAGTGTTCGACTCATAATGGGTTTTCATCCCCTCGTGAGGGATGTAGGTGAAAGTTAGGCGTGGAGGGTAGTAAAAGTTTCTGTCCTCTGACGTGTACTGAGCCTGATGTCAGACTTCTGCGATTTTCTCTAATGGTTTACCGCAATTCGGGCACTCTGAATTTGGCCGTTCTCCCGGTTCTAAGTCCTGTGCGCCACCGCACTCGAACTACGCGATTCGTTGGATGGAGTTATTCATTATTAATGATTATGTTTGTGGGTTGTCATTTATCGCCCCATAGGACGTACTTGAGCCTCTCCCATAGGGTGGCCCCACGTCCCTCGTAGACATCGTAGTCTACCTTCCCGCAGTTAGGGCAGATGTATTTCTTCGTCTCGCACTGCATACAGCGTCGATACCCGTCCTTGTTCTTCTGACCGCACCGATGACACTGCCAGACCATTATGTTCCCACCGTAACTGTCATGAATCACCGGCTCCCGGTTCCATATTCCACTCGTCTTCATCACGGAACCACATCTTCCCGCTGTGTCCGATGCTGTCTCTCGTGAAATGGTAGACGTAGCCGATCTTGGACATCCGGCGTTTGATTCGCTCCTTGTCGTGGTTGTGGTACAGTTCTACTTTGACAGTCTCTGCTCCGAGACTGCTGTGGTAGACCTGATCCACGACAGCACCTCGTGAGACTTTGACGCCTCGTTCTACGTCTTCGCGTTTGAGTCTCATGAGAATATGCTGTTGATGTCTTCCGTAAACGCTACGTCGTCCAGTTGGTGGAACGGTACGATTCGTCGGAGCATGAGGATCAGTTCTCCACGAAGTTCCTCAAGTTCAGCTTGAGCCTGCGGGTCGCTGAGGTCGATACCCTCCTCTTCAGCGATCTGTTTGAGGGCTTCTTCATCGAGCATGG
>LFFM01000704.1_pt1 | contig 23471 bp, 23 predicted proteins | sample 643131 | NCBI WGS metagenome assembly LFFM01 (sample SAMN03777445, study PRJNA286221) | soda lake metagenome | biome: soda lake; feature: Kulunda steppe; material: water; isolation source: sample Tc-Br brine of Tanatar trona crystallizer | place: Russia: Kulunda steppe | collected 2011-07
ATTCTTTTTTAACATAACAAAAATATTATATAATAAGATAATTTAAATGTAAAGCAGGTAATCATAGTTACTAACAATATTTTTTATACTAGATATTTAAATTTCCCCTATATCCATATCAAATGCTGATGCATTATATCCTTGAATATAAGGGAAACTTTAGCTAAAATAATTTATAAATTTTTAATGAGCTCGCAGACTAAAAGTGAAAATCGAACCTGCACCTTCTTCACTATGAACCCAAATATGACCATCATGCTCTTCAATGATCTCTTTACTAACAGCTAATCCTAAGCCACTTTTGGCTTTGCTATCTTTTTCTAAACTAACATATCGCTCAAAGATTTTATCTTGATATTCTTCTGGAATTCCTAATCCATCATCAATTACAGATACATTTACCCAGTTATCATGTTGAGAAGCAAAAATCTTTACTTCCCCACCAGAATCAGTATAACGAATAGCATTAACTAATAAATGAGTTAAAACCCAACTAATCTTATTACCATCAGCTTTGACAGGTGGTAGATCATCTTGTAATTCCTTTATTATTTCAACGTCTGCCTTTTCAGCCTCTACTTCAATTGTATCAACAGCAAAATCTATTAAATCTTTTATTTCTACATTTGATTTTAATGTAATATCAAAATCAGATTCTGCTTCTTCAATATTAGTCTGCTGATGATAAACATTAACTATATCCGCATGATTAATAATCCCAACTAAAGTTTCATTCTCTTCACTTTCAACTACTGGAATCATCTTTATATTAACTTGATTCATTAAATTTAATACTTTTAATAAACTATCATCACGATAAGCAACAGCAGAAGCCGGATAAATAAGTCTTTCTAATTTCTCTTTACTATCACCTTTCATATCCCAAACTTTGAAGACACGATGATGATTTACAACTCCAATTAACTCATCGGTTGCTTCATCTATTACAGGCAAATGTGAGCAGAGCGTCTTATCAAATATCTCCTTTACCTCTTCTACTGTATCCTCTTTGCTAGCTATAATTGGTCTTCTCTTCATAACATCTTGTACTTCAATATTTTTTAAGACAGTCTCTTTTTCAATTGCCTCTACATCTATTCCTCGTTCAAGAAATTTGCTAGTATAAACATTCTTCTTTTGAACTCGTGAAGCAACTAATGTACTGATAATACATGAGAACATTAACGGTAAAATAATCCTAGGATCATGAGTCATCTCAAATAAAATTACTATTGCAGTTAAAGGTGCATGAGTAGCACCAGCAAAAACTACACCAGTACCTACAATAGCATAAGAGCTAGCCCCGGCAGTCATAGATGGAAATAATAGATTAATTACTTTTCCATAGGCACTACCTAACATTGCTCCTACAAATAATGTCGGAGCAAAGACACCACCAGAACCACCACTACCTAAAGTAAAGTTCGTTGCTAATATTTTAGCAAACATCAACATAATTACAATTCTTAATGAAAAATCATTATGTAAAGCACCCTCCATAGCTCCATAACCAGTTGAATGAACCTCTGGTAAATAAAGAGCTAATCCTCCCAGCAATAATCCTCCGATTGCTGGCTTAATCCAATCCGGTATCCTAAGATCTTCAAAAAAATGCTCAAAGGCCTCTAAAGAATTTCCAAATAAAATAGCTACAAAAGCTCCTAAAACTCCCAATAATAAGTAAGGGATTAACTCCCAGCCACTTACTAATATATGTTCGGGGACACTAAAGATAGCACCACGATCACCAAAAAAGAAATTAGCTACTCCTGTCCCAACTACCGAGGCAACTACTATTGGAGAAAAATTATGGAATTTTATATCTTTTAATAAAACTTCCATACTAAACATTACTCCAGCTAATGGTGCATTAAATGTTCCTGCAATTCCTGCTGCAGCACCTGCACCTAATAAAGTTTCAACCTGTTCTGAGTCCAACTCTAACTTTTGTCCAATAAAGGAACCAAAAGCTGATCCAGACTGTACTATTGGACCTTCAGCCCCTGTAGAACCTCCTGAGCCAATACAAATTGCCGATACTAGTGCCTTAAAAGGAGCAACTCTCCCTCTAATTCGCCCCCGTTTTAAAATAACTGCCTCCATTACCTCTGGAACTCCATGACCTTTAGCTTCAGGGGCAAAAAGGTAAATTAACGGGCCAATAATTAAACCACCTAGCATCGGAATTAAAACCCGATAATATGTAGGTAAATCTCTTACAGTTGCAACGAGATTATCACTAGCACCTGCCCCAAAAAATATGTTTTGGAAAAATCCAATTAGATTATAAAATATAACTGAACCTAAACCACCTATTGCTCCTACAAGTGCACATAATAAAACCATCTGTGACATATCAGGAGCTTTAAAAGAACTGAAATAATCTTTTAGATTATGATATAATCCTGAAAAAAAAGTACTTTCTTTAACCATTTTTAACCCCCTTTACTATTTTTTGATTTCAATAATTTTTCAGCGTACTCTATTCCTGATTGATAGCTATCAATCTCTTCTAAAGCCTGAGCTTCCTTTATTTTAGCCAACAACTCTCCAATCTCAGGACCTTCAGTTAAATCTAACTCTCTAATTAAGTCGTTACCATTAACAACTATTTTTTCTTCTTGTTGATTAAATTCTTGGTAATCAGCTACTAAAGAGTCTAGAAAAGATTGATATTTCTTTATTTCCGATTCATTCTCAGTATTTTTTCTAGTGCTTATTATATCGGCTAAAGATAAAATTAGCAAGTCATAAATTTCACTTTTTATTTTTCTATAGAAACGATACCGCCCCCGACGAGTTAAATCAGTCCTGGAGTTAAATAGATAAAGCGGTCTCATATGATTTCTAATTAATTTAACAATATATTTCCGCAGTTGATTACTAAAGCATAATCCACGTAAGAATTTATCAATATATTTTGCCCCTTTTTGCTCATGACCATAAAAGTGAACTGCCCCGTCCTCTTTTTTAATAGTAAAGACCTTGCCTAAATCATGAAATAAAAGGGCCAACTTTAAAGCAGGTAGTTTCCACTCAGCTATTTTGTTGGCCCATTTATGCTCGGCTAACAAATCTTCTAAGACTGAAATAGCCCTCAGCGAATGTTGCCAGACATTATATTGATGATGTTTAGATTTACCTAGCTTTTTCATCTGCTTTACCTCAGGAATAAAAAAGCTAAACAACTCTAGCTCTGATTCAAAAAATTCTATCTCTTCAGCCAAATCATCAGCTGCAAAGAATTTAATCAACTCATCTTTAATTCTTTCTTCAGCTACCTCCTCTAATAGTTTAAAATATTTCTTCATATTAGATAAAGTCTTAGACTCAATAGAAAATTTAAAATTGACTTTAAAGCGAGCTGCTCTTAAAATTCTTACTGGATCCTCTTTACAAGCTTGAGGAGTTATCTCTTTGATTATTCCAGAGTTTAAATCATTTATCCCATTAAAATAATCAATGATTACTTCTTGCTCTCCTACTTTAAATAATTGTTTATAATCACTTAAAGCAAGGGCCAAGGCATTAATAGTAAAATCCCTGCGCTCTAACTCAGCCTTTAACTCATTATTATAAGCAGTAAAATCATAATCAACTCCTTTAATCACAACTCGATACATCTCCCGCTTTTGATCTAAAGTCACAAAGCTACCCTGAGTTAAATCAGCAAACTTTAGAGCAAGCTCCTTACTAGCACCAGCAACGATAAAATCAAAGTCTTTTAGCTTACGATTTAAGATAAAATCCCTAATTGCACCACCAACTAAATAAACCTCAAGCGATAAATCTTGAGCTAAATCATTTAATTTATCTAAATTGTCTAAAGCTTTATTCTTCATTTTTTTCTCCTTTTTGAGATTGATTTCAAAAGCAAAATCAAATTCAAAATCTTTTTGGGACGCAGATTTTAGCTGAAGAACACAGAAACACGCAGATGAATAGAAAAACAGACTGAGTAAAAGTATTAAAAGTTAAAAATGTTTTTAGTTTTTGATTCTAATCTGCGTTAATCGGGTTTTATCAGTGTTCATCTGTGTCACCTGCTTTTGATTCTGACTTTAATTTTATCATAACCAAAACTTATTTTCACCTATACATTTTTTAAGCTATCCTGTAAACTGTAAACTACTTTAAAACTAAAATTCACACTATTATATACATACTGTCACATAAATAAAAGCTAGGTCATCTGACCCAGCTCTTATGTACTATCTATTCGCTTTTATCTTTTCATCCGCAGCCTTAACCGCCTCAACAAATGCATCCCATTCTTTCTCCAAAAAAGCACAACTAGCTGAAACATCTTCAGAAGCTATTAATAAACCAACTTCATCCTCTTCGGAATGAACACCAATAGTTAATTTTTCACCAATTTTTTTCTCATCTAAAATAACTTCCATTTTGGCCCCTCCTTATTTCATTAATTTTTTGATTAACTTTCGACCAATCACTTTATTTTTGGCCCGTTTTCCAATTCTCTTAGGTTTACCGCTAGCTAAAGTCTCAATATCGTTGGCCCTTCTAGCTAGCTTATACAAAAAACTAACAATTTTAGCCATGATTTCACCTGCCTTTTTTATTCTTAAACTCTGCTAAATTAATGACTTTGTTATCATCTTCAGTTGATGAATCATTATATTTTTTATCTTTATCTTGAATATCATTCAATAAATCATCAAAAAACTTTTCTATTTCTTGGTCAAACTCATTTGATAAATTTGCGTCTGAAACTTCTAAATTTTCTTTCTGATACACTTTTTGATATAATTTCTGCTCACTATCATTTAAAGATGAATACAATTCTCTTTCTAAGACCTCTCTTTGATTTTGAATTGAATCAAATAGTTGTTTTCCTTTAGGATTTAGACTATCATAAATTTCTTTATCAATTAAATCTTTTAAGTACAGAAAAACTTTTCCTAGTTCTTCAACATTCCATTGCTCAGTTATCAGACTTTTCCCAAAATCTAGTTCATCTTCTTTTACCATAAAAGCTATTAATTTATCGCATTCAATTTCTTGTTCATCATCTAATAAGATTTTAATCTTATCTTTTGCCATCTATAACTCTCCTCAAATTATTTTATTTGTCAATTTATTCATATATTATTACACTTCTTTATTATAACTGATTTTCCTGCTTAAATTTCAAGAGAATTTCACTTTGATTCTTGTTCTTGATAAAAGAAATAAAATATAAATGACAAAATAAAAGAAACTATTGCTACTAAAGCAGTATTATAAATCCCGCTTTTTGCTACTGCTTCTGGACTTTGTATCATCGCCTCTATTAAAGACTCTCCTGAAGCAAAGGTTAGAACAAGTGGTAAGATAGCTATCGATAATAAAAAAGCTAATTTAAGAAAAAAACCTTGAATCCCAAAAAATATCCCTTCAATCTGAATTCCGCTTTTTTGACTTTCAACAGCACTAATTTCACTTAACATCGCTGGCGGAAAAATAAAAGCAGCTCCTGAGACCGGAATACCTAATAAAGCAAAAATTATAAATCCATAATCAGCTGGTATTAAACGATCTAAACTAAATAACCCTAACGATAAAACAATTAATATAACTAAAGAAATTAACATCGGCTTTTTATAGCCTATCTTCTTAGCTAATCGATTTACTGGATAGAAAAATAAAGCTGCCATTCCAAATAACAACCCTGAAGCTAGAGTAATATAAGCAGTAGAATAGCCCATAATATCTTCTACATAATAATTAATTGCAGCACGCAAAGTATTAAACCCCAAAAAGAAAAACATAAAACCAAATAAATAATAAATAAACGATTTATTTTGTTTAATATAGCTAAATGCTTTTTTAAAATTAATATTAGAAGTCTTGCCTCCTGAATATTTACGCTCATCAATTGTAAATACAGTTACTAATGAACCTAACATTGCTAAAACACTTAATGAAATAGCCATCATCCTAATCCCAAATTCATCATTTCCTCCACCAAAAATTTCAATTAAAATCCCAGGAGAAATCATAGCAATAGCAGTATATAACAATCTAAACACTGATTGCCAAGTTGATAAATTTAACCTATCCTCTTTAGTACTTGCTAGCTCAGGAATTAAAGCATTATAAGGTGCTCCTACAATAGTATAGAATATAAAAAACAGACAGCCCACTATCATTAAATGTAAAAAAGTTAGATAAGTTTCAGTTTTCAAAGGATAAAAATAAGCAATTGTAGTTAAAGCTAAAGGTAGACTCCCGACAGCAATAAAAGGCATTCGCCGCCCCCATTTAGTCTCTATCCGGTCTGAAATATGTCCAATCAAAGGATCAAAAATCATATCAACAAAGCGAGATACTACTAAAGCAATTGAGATAAATACTGGAGGTAATAAAGCCTCTAAATTAGAAGATGATGGGGGCAGATAATAATATAAAACCCATTGAGCAAAAATCTGATCTACAATAGCATAACTAACACCTATCCCATATAAAATTTGAATTTTTATAGGCAAATTATTTTTTTCCATAATTACCCCCCCAAAAAAAGTTTACAGTGGATACGGTTTTTGTGGTTTTCACAGCTAGCCTTGGTTTTTAGGCTGGCTGGTACAGTTTACAGTTAAGTTCAAAACTATACAGGTCAAAACCTTTACTTCAAAACAATAAAAGCTCTTAACTCTAATCTATGCTCTTACTGATTCCTAAATCTTTGTTACTTTAGCTTTAGAACATAATTTGATTTTAGCCGAATATCCTCGTTTATCTTTATACTATATTTATGCTTGCCATACGAAAACACCTAAATAATCTAACAGCAGTTGCAAAGCATAAAGAACAAATATAATATAGATAAAATACTTCTCAAAATATTCATCTACAACTTTTATTAGATAAGTCAACCTATTTTTAATATTAAACAAAATTAACAAACGAAAAGGGATTAACAAATATACAAAAACGAAAACAACAGTTCCAATTATACTATGATGAAGTGCTTTAATTATATCCCCCGAAAAAATAAAACGAAAAGAACGAGTACCACCACAAAGCGGACATCTTACTCCAAATTTAATAAAATTTCTTATAGTCATAAATAAAGAATACCCACTATCTAAAATACTCACTTGACGCCAATATCCAGTGTTATAAAACCACCCTAAAATTGCAACAACAACTGCTGTAAATAAATAAGCAAAATATTTTTTATTTTTCATTGGAATTTTTTTTAATATAAAACGGGGACAAAGATCAATCATTTAGAAAAACTCCCACTTGCCTACTGTCTCTTTTCTTTCTAATTTTTTTGCAATTAAATTAGCATCTACCATAGTGGCTATCCAAATAGGTAAAGCTAAGATACCTCCTGTAAAAATAATCAAAAAACTTCCTCCAAGAAGCCACAATACACCTTTTCCTACTTGTCCAAGATACATCTGCCCTAATCCATTAATAAGACAACTTAATAAAGTAGCAGTCGTTGGGCTTTTAGCCGGGACACTAGGGTAAACTAAATCCGAATTGTGATCATTAGTTCTACCTCCATTTATAAATCTAAGGGTAGAGCCACAACTAGAACATAATTTATGATTTCCTGCTGACTCTTCTCCACAGCTCTGACAATATTTTTTCTCATTTAAAGGTCTAACACCACATGACATACAAACCTCAGCATTCTCACTTACACTTTCACCACAGTTACGACAATACATCTAAACTCTCCTCTCTAAATATTTTTAAAATGAATAAATTAATTCTCCTGGATTCTCAATTATCCAAGCAGTAGCACCAAGAATAGCAATACTAGCAATCACTATTCCAGCAATAGCCAATCCTTTTTTCGATTTATCGCCTCTAGTACCAATAATACCTAAAATTACAGAAATAACACCAACAAGAATATCTATATAGGCAATCGGCAAACCTAAAGCAATAAAAGATAAGATAAAAGAGCTAATACCATAAGCCCCAGAGCCTTTAGGTTGATTAGAATTTTGCAGGTTTTCAGTAGATACTCCACAATTTACACAAATCACAGCCTTATCGTTTAATTCTTCACCACAATTACTACAATACATAAATATTACCCCCTCCCATTTTTATAAAAAATCTTTATATAATATATATTAAGGATAAAAAAACAAACTCCTTTTCTTTTATTTAAAATATATTTGCTGGATTTATTTATAACAAAAAAATGACCTAAGTTTGTAAACAAACTTAGGTCATTTTATAATTTATTTTTCAGCAAGGTTTTCGCTATTCAATATCTATAATCTTTTTATCTTTCTTACCTTTTTCTTTTTTAGGTAAGTTAATTTCTAAAATACCATTTTCATAATTCGCTTTAATCTCATCTTCTTCTACATTTTCAAGCCTAAAACTCCGCTGATAAGAACCACTTCTTCTTTCTCTTCTAATAAAGTTTTCTTTTTCTTGCTTTTCTTCCTCCTGCTGTTCAACTTTAATAGTCAAATAATCATCACTTAATTCAATATTGATGTCATCTTTACTTAAACCAGGTAATTCAGACTGAACTACATACTTATCTTCAGTCTCTTTAACATCAGTTTTAAAATTACTAAGCATATTCTTAGCATCTCCCATAAAACTCGAACGAATGGCATCAAAGAAATTATCCCATTCATCTAATTCTTGTTCTCCACGTTTGCGAAATGGTTTTAAATCAAACATTATACCACCTCCACTTAGTGTTTTTTCTTTTTAATCTTTTCTATTTAAATTATACAATAACTTGTATTCTTAAGCAAACCGTATCTTAGCTAATTATAAGCAATTATTATTAATTATTTTAGTTTAGCACAAAATAAATCTTCTTTTTTAAGCCAAAGGTCAAAAAAAGTCAAATTAAAAGCAGAGGACACAGATGAACCAGCGCCCTGAAGGAGGCGGTTTTTGCCGACTGAGGAAGTACTCCTGGGGTGATAAAAACCGATTAATGCAGATTGGAATCAAGAGCTAAAAATAGTTTTAATCAGCGTGATTTTGTGTTTTATCTGCGAAAATCTGCGTCGCCTAAACTTGATTTTGCTCTCTGCACTTACTAATTCCCAGTTCCTAGTTCCTAATTCCTTTATCACATTAATTTTCAACCTATAAAAAATTGACTAGAACATTATAAATTTCAACTTGCTATTATGAATTGAATCTAATAAAATTATAATATGACAAGCTTGTAAAAAAGAAAGGGGTATTAAACTATGTTTAAGATAAAAAATAAATTAGCCTACTCTTTTATATTTCTAATTTTTTTAATTACTATAACTAGTGCTTGTGATTTTTTTACTGAAGATACAGCTATTAAAACTATTGACACAATAGAAACAATTAATGTTTCTCAAGGAACAACTGCCAATAAAATTATTGAAAATAAATTACCAGAAACTATTGAAGTTGTTTTAAGCGATAATTCAACTGAAACTGTTGAGGTTGACTGGAGAAATCATAACTATGACAAAGATAAAGCAGGCTCTTATTATTTTTCTGGAACTTTTATGGTAAATGATATTGCTGATAGCATTAGAGCAGAAGTAATTGTTAAAGAAAATAATATTGAAGCTACTACTTTAGACAATGGTTTAGATGAAGATGATATTTCTGACAATGGACAAGATATTTATATTGAAGCTGAGCAAGAGTATAACAACGATGAAGATGTGGAAATTAAAATTTTTAATAATACAGATGAAAAACTTAGTTTTTCTGATTTAAGTTTAGGATTAGAAGTTGAAAAAAAGATTAATGGACAGTGGGAAGTTTATGATTTAGAAATTTATTGTTATCAAGATGAGTTTAAGTTAGCTAGTAAGAAAACAGCACAAGTAACAATTAAAGCAAATTTAATTTCTGAACCTGGTAATTATAGAGTTACTTTTAATAGTCTTGAAGGGAGCACAGGAGAAGTTAACCTTAGCTTTAAGCAAGCAAATTTTCAAATAAAGGATATAACAATCACCCCTGATGAAATAACAGAAAAAGATGATATAGAAATCACAGCAAAAATTGAAAACACAGGTGATATCTCTGATACACAAAATATCCAGCTTTCTTTTACTAAATTAGATTCAGAGTGGGGAGTTAGTATCCCGCCTCTATCTAAAGAAATATCTCTCGATCCTGGAGACAAATATGGTTTAGTTTTTGATAATATAGAGCATGATTTTAGTCCAGGAGAATATCAAGCTGAGATAAGTAGTAATAATCATCAGGATGAAATGGATTTTGAAGTACTAGCAGTTGAGTCTGAAGCTTCAAGTAATTAATTATTGTTTTTTATCTTATTTAAAAAGGAGGCTACAATGAAATTAAAATCTTTACAAATGTTAGTTGAACTAGCTAATAAAAAAAGTTTTTCTAAAACAGCTGATTCTTTAAATGTTAGCCAACCTGCTATTAGTATGCAACTTAAATCTTTAGAAAAAAAGTTCGGCACAGATTTAATTAACCGCCAAGATGGAGATATTGAATTAACTCCAGCTGGAAAATTAATCTATCAAAATGCTAAACAGATACTTAATCAGTGGGAAGAAACTAAATTGCAAATAGATCAGGTCAAAGATGAAGTATTTGGAAAATTAGTAATAGGTGCTAGTACTATTCCGGCTAATTATTTATTACCTCAGATTTTAGCTGATTTCTACACTCAATTGCCTGAAATAGAAGTCACTGTCAAAACAGGCGATAGCAAAGAAATAATTAAGCGTTTAGTTAAACAAAAAGTAGATCTAGTATTAGTAGGTACAAAGCCTAGCTCTAGTAAACTAAAAACAAAAGCAGTAGTTGATGATCATTTGATTTTAATTGCTCCTGCTAACAGTGAATTTGCTAATAAAAGAATAATTACTACTAAAGATTTAACTAAAATGAAGTTTCTAATTAGAGAAGCAGGATCAGGTACTAGAAAGCTTATGCTAAAAGCATTAGCTCAAACTGGAATAAAAGAGCATGATTTAAATATCAGAGCCCATTTTGAAAGTAACGAGGCTATTATTTCTGCTGTAGAAGCTGGTTTAGGATCCACTTTTATTTCACGCTTAGCAGCCCAAAAAGCTACTTGCTGTCGTGAAATTGTTAAATTAGACGTAGATGAAATATCATTTGAACGCAAATTTTATTTAGCTTATCATAAACAACGTGCTGGAGAAGAATTAATTGCAAAAATAGCTAATATCCTTAGAGAAAGAAAGTTTTAATTGCTCTAAGGAATTTTTTTAAATTTGCTATAAGTATTTCTTATTGTTATTATAAGATATAGTTAAAATAAGTTCAGGGAGGTATTTTACTATGACAAATAAAAAAAACGATTTAGTCAAAGAAGCTCGAACTAAAGCAGAAAAATATTTTAGAGAAGGTGATTACTTCTGTTCAGAATCTGTAGTTACTACAATCAATCAAATACTAGGCGAAGAATTGCCAACAGAAATTGTTAAATTAGCTTCTGGTTTTCCAGTAGGTATTGGTAAGTCAAAATGTCTCTGTGGAGCAATCAGTGGTGGAGTTATGGCTTTAGGAATTAAGTATGGCCGTACAAAGCCTGGAGCTAAAATGCCAAAATCTTTTCCTAAAAACGCCGCTCTTCATGACCATATCATAGAAAAATATGGCTCAACTTGTTGTCGAGTCTTAACTAAAGATTTCGATGACTTTAATAGTCAAGCTAGAGCTGAACACTGTATTGAAATTACAGGAGAGGTTGCAGCTTGGGTTATGAAACAATTTGTAGCAGACGATTTATTAAACTAAAACATAGTTTGGAGGAATTTATAATGGACTTTTTTAAAAAAATACCGGTACCAATAGCCGGCTTAATGCTTGGTTTAGCAGGTTTAGGCAATTTAATTCAAGGTTATGGAATACAATATCGTTATTTAGCTGGAATATTATCATTATCAGTTGGAATTTTGCTATTTGTTAGCATCTTTGCTAATCCAGAAGGCTTTTCTAAGCAATTAAAAAAGGCTGTTCCAGCTAGTGTATTCCCAGCTGCTTCAATGGCAATTATAATCTTAGCTAGTTACCTAGCCTCTTTTTTACCACAATTAGCTTTATACATCTGGTATGGAGGGATCTTATTACATCTAACAGCAGTTATCTGGTTTAGCATCCGCTTTATTGGCAATTTCGCCATAGAAAAGGTCTATCCTAGTTATTTTATTGTTTATGTCGGTATTGTAGTTGCTAGTGTAACTGCTCCAGCCTTTGATAGATTATTTTTAGGTCAGGTTATCTTCTGGGGTGGTTTTATTGCTTATATGATTGTCTTGCCAGTGGTTATTTATCGTGTTTTTTGGGCCAAAAAAATAGAACGCCCTCTTCTACCAACACTTACTATTTTCACCGCACCAGCTGGCTTATGTTTAGCTGGTTATCTTAGTGCTTTTCCAGAAAAGAATTTAACCTTGTTAGCTTGGCTAGTCTTTTTAACTTTGGCGATGATTATTCCGGTAATAGCTTATCTTCCCAAAATGATTGCAGTAGGGTTTCACCCTAGTTTCTCTGCTTTTACATTTCCGGTAGTAATTACTGCTATAGGTCTTAAATCAACTGCTAATTTTTTAGCTACTGAATTTAATAATACATTATTATCTTATCCAGCTTTATTTGTTGAAATATTAGCAATCGCCTTAGTTATCTTTGTTTTTCTAGCTTACTTAAATTATTTACTTAGTTTGACAAAACAAGAAAAGCTTCAAACAAAACAAGTTAAGGAGGCATTATAAATGAAAGAAATCGATGCTTCTGGTTTAGACTGCCCAAAACCAGTAATCAAGACTAAAGATGCTTTGACAGAAGTTAACGAATTAAAGGTAATTGTTGATAATCAAGTAGCGGCTGATAATGTAGCAAGATTTGCTAAAAATAGCGGCTACAAAGTAAGCAAACTAAACAATGAAACTGAATATATTATCCAAATTGAAACAGATACTAGTACGGAAGACAAGATAGATAATACTCAAGAAGGTAAAGTATTTTTCATTACTAGTCAAACTTTAGGCGAAGGAGAAGAAGAATTAGGCGAAACTTTAATCAGAGGTTTTTTAACTACTTTATTAAAGACAGAGCCGCTTCCAGCTAAGATTATCTTTATTAATTCTGGGGTTAAAATACCTACAACTAATGAAAAGGCTAAAAATAGCCTAGCTAAATTAGAAGCAAAGGGAGTAGGCATCTTATCTTGTGGTGCTTGCCTTGATTATCATGACTTAGAAGATAAACTAGATGTTGGTAAGATATCTAATATGTATGAGATTGTAGAATCACTTAATACTTTTGAGGTAGTCAAAGTTTAAATCTAAATAAACTCCCCAGCTCTAGATTTTATCTAAGCAGGGGAGTTCATTTATTTTATGATTAAGTAGTTAACACTTTATCTACTACATTAGTTACTTTCTTAATTGTAATTGGCTTTACAATATAATGTTTGGCCCCAGCTCGCAAAGCATTAAAGACCATATTTTTTTGATCTAAAGCACTAATCATAATAATTTTTGCTTCAGGAAATTCAGCTAAAATCTTTTCAACTGCTTCAACTCCATCCATTATCGGCATTGAAATATCCATAGTTACTAAATCAGGTTCGTGTTTTTTATACTCTAAATACCCCTGTTTCCCATCTGCAGCTTCAGCTACAACATTATGTCCTGCATCTTTAAATAACATCTTTAAATTCCTTCTCATAACTGATGAATCATCTACTATTAAAACCTCAGCCATTTTTAAGCCCCCTTTTTTTACTAAAAATTAGTTGATTTATTATTTTAGCTTACAAAGTTAATGCTCAAACTTCCTTTTTCAGTCTCAAAGTGATAAGTTAAAATCTCTAACTTTGAATCTTCAATTAAATTATCATTACTAGAAATTATAGTTGGTGTCTCAATGCTAATTGATTCTTGCTGATTTGAAATTGTCTTAATTGAATTTCCTAAAATGATATTTGCTATCTCTGCTAATGTATCATTGATATATTCTTTTATTTCATCTTCTTTTAAATCACCAAAAACAAACCTTTTGGTTAACTCTTTTGCTAAACACTCTTCCACGCTTAAAATAAATTCAGCTTCAATAACTCCATTAATTTTAATTGAAACAGAATAATCTTTTAATATAAGCGTGTTTTTAGTGTTTTTTAGTTCTATTAATTTCAGATTTAAATTTGCGACTAATATTTTTTTAGCTTTCTCAACTATATACTCTATATTTTGCTTATTAATAAAACCACCAACTTTACTTATGAAATTTAAAATATATACTCTACTATACTATATTCTGTAAACAAAAAAGATTTCCTTTTTAAAACTACAAATTATAATATATTTATGATATAATTTTATTTAAATCCCATTTAATCGACTTATTTTTTAAAAAAAGGGGGCTATTAAAAATGGAAAAAGAAACTATACTACTACTTAATAAAGATAATAATCTTTTAACAAAAATTAAACAATATCTAAATCCCCAAAAACATAATTTACAACAAAGTAATTTAAATGATTTAATGATAATGATTTATAAATCAAAAGCTCAATTGCTTATAGTTAATTTAGATAATTATCAAAAAAATGACCTGGAAATAATCAGAAATATTCAATCACAAGAATACTTACCCATAATTTATATCTATTCTAATCCTTATTCAAAAGAAATTGAAAAGCTTATTAATTCAGAAAATATTATTGCCAGTTCAAAGCTTGAGCATACACTAAAAAAACTAATAAAAAAATCTATATCTTTTAAGAGAAAATACAATCAAATAATTGAATCTTATGATGCTATTGATTTAATTAATAATCAAATTGATAAAATATTAAAAGAATATATCGCTAGTAACTTTTCTAATTATAAAAATTCAATAGCTAAATTGTTAAATTCAGTGTTTATTACAAATGATTTCTTATCAAATAAACCTCAGTTAATTTTAACTGTCTTTAAAGATCAAAATCACAAAATTACAGAAATGTATAATATTCAAGAAAACAGTGTAGAAAAAGATCCTATCCCTATTGTTTTAAAACAAAATGAACAATTTAATTTTGAAATTCAACCTGAAAATAAATTTTTCCATAATTATAACACCAATGAAATGTCTGACATAGGCGATTACAGGCAAATATTCCCTGAGAAAATATTAGACAGAATTGGTGAAATTGATAATTTTTCTGGGTATACCACTACTGATACAATCATTTTTGCAATTAATTATAAGCAGAGAATTACAAGTTTTGATGCCGATATAATTAAAACGCTTTGTATCAACTTTAATTTAATTAAAAATATCTATAATCAGTTTAACAAAGTTAATGAAACTTTTATTTATACAATTAATTGTCTGTCTAGAGCGGCTGAAGTTCATGATGATGATACAGGTATTCATATTAAACGAGTAAATGAATACTCAAAGTTAATTTCAGAAAATCTAGGTATGAAAAAAGGATTTATTGAAAAAATCTATTATTCAGCTCAAATGCATGATGTGGGTAAGATACATGTGCCTAATAAACTCCTTTGTAAAACTGGAAAATTAAGCGATGAAGAATTTAAGACTATTCAAAGTCACACAATCCATGGTAAAGAAATACTTGGTGATTCTTCTTATCTTGAAATGGCAGCTGATATTTCTCTTAATCACCATGAATGTTTTGATGGCTCTGGTTATCCAAAGCAAAAAAAAGGCGATGAGATACCACTATCAGCTAGAATAGTTATGCTAGCCGATATTTATGACGCCTTAAGAAGTCCTAGAGCATATAAGCCACCCTTTAGCCACCAAAAGACTTATGATATTATTACTAATGGCGATGGTAGAGTAGAACCTGAACATTTTGACCCTGAAATCCACTCTATCTTTTTGAAAAAACATAAAGAATTTGCTGACATCTATAATGATTTGACTGCAAATAGTTAATTAGTTACTGAAATCTAGTAAAAAATTAAAGCTCTTTGACAAAATTTTGGCCCGCATCTTCAATTGTAATTAAGCCTCCATAAACACACATTAACTGCGATGACTCTAATAAAGCAGGTAATTTACTAACTCTAACATCCATTTTTGTCTTTAACCAAGGGGCTGGAATAACAGGAATACAGGGCATTTCTTGTAAACGCCCTGCATTAGCTGCCGTAGCAGCAGCCACCATCGGATTAGCTGGGTTAGAACATTGTCCAAACGGGCCAACGTTAACAAAGGGCTTATTATCCATCATATTAGCCATCAACTCACCATCAATTTTGACATTATGCCCTGCCACAACTTTTAAATCAGCCTCATCATCACCAAAATTACACTCAAGTTCTGCCCCAGCACAGACAAATAGCTCATCCCCACTAGAACCATCTTCGCCATCATTACCCTCAATCTCATTATCATCTAATTTTTCCTCAGCTAAATTATCTTCTGAATCAGACTCATTATCAACATTACTAGCCTCAGCAGTTGCAGCACTAACTCCATACGCCAATAATTCTTTTTCTCCCACATCTTCACACTCAGTAGGAAATTCTATCTTTTCTCCTCCATAAAGCCATATTTTATCTTCTTTAATCCGCTCTTCTTCTTCTAACCATTGATTTTCTTCTAAATCTAATACTTCTGCTTTATCAGCCTTTTTTCTCCCACTTCTATTTATTAGCTCATCCCCAGACAAATAATATGGAGGCTCTTTTTCAATCCAAAGTCCATAATCCCCTTCACTAAATCCTACTATAGCTAAAGTTTCTGTCTCTTCTCCTAGCGAACAATAAATAAAGAGATTTCCCTTATCATCTTTAACATATTTTCTCTCTACCTCATCAGCAAAGATTTCACCTCTGTTATCATCGGCAAAAGGAATTATTACTTCATCCCCAGCTTTTATCTCTTTAGCTTCCTCTTTAGTATAAGTACTACCATCTTTTTTTAACAACTTCTGCCACTGCTTTTTATCTCCTGAAAAATCTCGGGCTATACTCCATAATTTATCACCTTGCTTAACTTGATAGACTAACTGAGTATCATCAGCTAAAGGAGTTATTTGCTCAGGATTTAAATATTCATCATTTAACTTTATTTTATTACTCTCTAGCTCAACTCGCTCTTCATTTATCTCTTTATTTTCCTCGTGGCAGCCACTCCCTGCTAAACAATCAACTTTATCAGGCAATCTAATCCCATAATCACAACTATCACTATCAAAATCTTGAATAATTATTTTATTCCAATTATCTTCTCGCCACTGACTAGAAGATTTATACCTATATTTAATTTCCAAATCAGGCTTTCTTCCCAACTTTAACCACTTAGGTAATTGATATAAATATCTAAGCTGTAATACTCTATCACCAGCTTTAAAACTTTCCTCATATCTTCTTACTTTAGTTATGTAAGTACTACTATCATCATTGCTAAATACTCTTTCTAAATTTTGGCCAATTAGATAATTGTTAATTTTAATTTCTGCCTTTGGATTACTAGCTTTATACTGATTAACACAGCCAAGCCCAGTCCAAAACTCAAATGTCTTTATCGCTTCATTATACTCTTCATCTGCTTTGCTACCAACTAGATTTTCTGTTTTATCCCTAAAAAATTCCAAGCCGTGGTTGGCTGCTCTAATTTCACTTTCTACTATATAATTATAATCTAAATTAATAAAATTCTTAGCTTTGATAAAATTATTATAACTAGCATTTAATATTTTTTCATAACTTATATCATCTTCTTTTATATCAACCCCATAAGCTCGAGCAAAATCATCAATTATACTTATATCTCTAATGAAATAAGTATCATTTCTAAAATCACAGTTAGAATGCAAAATAGAAAAATTTCCAGCATTTATAAATTGTATTCCTTCCCTGATTCTTTTTTCTAAATAATCTTTTGAAAAATGCTGTTCTATTTTTTTAAGATAAGGCAAAGGAGTAACTCCTTGATTATTTCTTTTATCATAATCATAGACTATTCTATTTTTTATATCTTGATTGTTAGTGGTTTTATAGATGAATCTTTCTAGTTTATTACTATATTTAATTTCTTTAAATTCAGCTAGTTGACTAGCATTTATATCAAAGTCAGCTTGATTATCTTTTCCAAATAAATTATCAGCTACTTCTTTTATAGCATCTGAAGAAAAAAAAGCGACAAAATCACGCTCTATTCCTTGCTCTTTTTCTAGATTAATTACTTCTCCAATTGCTTTAACGCTACCATAATAAGCAGAAAATTCTTTTAGCTTTATCGGCATTTTTACTTCTTCTTTATCAAAATCAAATATCTTATATAAGTCCTCTCCGCTTTCATCAGTAGTTAGTAATGACAATTCTTCTTCTTTTAAGCCCGCTAAATTTATTCCATAATCACCATTAACAAACTGTCTTATTTGTATATTACATGAGTTATTAGGAGTACCATCTTGAATTAACAATATTGCTTCATCTGTTAAATAATCAGCCAAAAATTTAACTCCATTAATCTCTGCAATATATCTTTGGCGTTTTATATCTTCTTGATTATTATTTTGCTTATTAAAAGCTCTAAAATCAGCCTCAGCTATATTTTTTAATACTCCATTAGCCTCGATTAATATTTTTTCTTTACCGGTCGATTCTAGGTAGTTAGAATAAGTTTTAGTAGAAGCAGGAATTAAAGAAGTCACCCCTGCATAATTCATTGGCATAATGCTTGAATCAAACTTATATTTTTGTTCAGCCCTATCTTCTCGATAAGCTGCTTTAAACTTACTACCATATAATATAGAATAATGCTTAGAATTAGCTAAATGTGATAACATATTTAAACCTGTGCTAAACATCCACTTATAGAAAAAATAAATAGGTATTTTAGAGCCAACTTTTTTTATAAAATTTGTGCCTATTGTTGCAAAGATAAAGTTTCGAATAACACTTTCGTCTTCAATTAAAGCTATTAAATTAGGAGTTATTATTTTAACTGACTCCCAAGCACTAGGGCCATCTATTGCAAACTCTGCAATCATTTCTTCTTCTGCTTCTAAACCAAATTTAAGGATAATATTTTTTTGCCCTAAGTAATTACTAAGATCAAAAAACTCTTCAAATTCTTCACGAAGCTGCCCCATAATATCTCTTAAAGTATAGTCCATTTTTTCGCCAGCTAAAAAATCTTTAGCCTTATTACGAGCTACTCTACCTATTGAAGGTGCTGAAGCAATAATAGCTGTTCCTATAGCTGAACTAAAAAACGAACCATTACTTCTAAGGATTAAAGCTGTTCCTATCTCTATTACAAAAAGCATATTTAAGGCTTCAAAGCGATTTAAGAGTACTTCTTTTTTTAAATCTAATAAATATTCGTCTATATTTTGATATTTGTTAGCTGACACTTTATCTTCTAATGAATAAATTGCAGGAGCATAAATAAGACACTGCTCTGCTAAGTCAGATTCAAGTTTATCAGCTAAATCTTCTACATCTAATTCTCCTGGCTCATTTGAACTTGTGATAATATCTTGTATCTCATCAGCCTTTAAGGCTAATGCCCCTATTTTACCTAAGACAGTCAATTGGGCTTTTTCAGCATCCTCAGCTAGTTTGTCTAAGCGATAATTTTCATATTCCATCCACAACTCCGTCATTTCTATTAATCTATCATAGGCGTATTCTTTTTTAGTCTGATCTTCTAATACGTTTTCTACACCTATTTCGAGATTATTAGCAAAGTTGCCAGCACGAAAGGCAGCATCTATTGCTATCTGTTGGGCTTCTCTGTCTAGGGTATTGAAAGTTTCTTCGTATTTTTGTTTTTGAATTTTTATCATTTCTCTATTTTGTTCAATAGTTTGATTATCTTGCCAAATATACGGAACAAGCATTTTCAATCCTTCTTTTTCTACCTTATTTTTTATTTTATTTTCATTTAGTTTATCTATATTAAATTTATTTTGAACTAAATAAAAATGGCCAAACCCTTGTTCTTTTAATTTATCCTCATCATTAGGAATAATGATTACTTGCTTAGTTTTTTTCAGCCCTTCTTGGTAATTTTCAGTACTCTTTTTCTTTTGTTCTTTATCAACACGAATCCTGCTATTTCCCAAAATAATATTCCTCCTTTATTTTAATCTTTTATAATAATATTCTTTATTTCTAGTCTTTGTATCAGATAAAGTTTTAGTTATAACTCGTAACATATTTCCGTTTTCATCATACTCTCTTTTATGCCTATTTTGGCTAGTAATATTACCTTCACTATCTTTTTGGGTTGCCAAAATTGTATTCCCCTTTTTATCATGCTCATATTCCCATATCTCATCTATTTTATTTCCTTCTTTTTTTGTAATGCGTTTTTTCATATTACCTTTATTATCATATTCATATTGAGATTTAGAATACATATTGCTTTTACCTCCCCCATAATAAAGTTCACCAATTATTTTACCACTAACTGATCTCCCTTTATCATCACGCCTTTCATTACTAAAGGTTTTTTCAACTATTTCACCTGAACTATCTTTTCTTACATTTTCTTTTTTCACTTTCTTTCCATTTTCTTTATATGAATACTCTTCTATTCTTGTATAATTATCATCTTCTTCAAATCTTTTAATTAAATCACCCTGTTTATTATAATCACTTTCAACTATATATCCTCTAAATCTCTTTTCTTTTTGAGATCTTTTATGATAATTAGGATGATACTCTATCACAATTGACCTTAACTTATCTCCCTTAGCATCTGTACTTTCATAAGCGATTAATTGCTGATTATCATTATACTCATAAGTTGCTGTTAGACCTTCTTGCAATTCAAAAAGTATTTCTTCCTGTACTCCCCATTTGTTATTAAAATCAATCCTTGCTTTGCTGGAGTTTCTCCAAAGATAATCTCGCCATGTTCCCTCTAAATCAGTAATCTTTCTCTCAACTAGTAAACCTTCGTCATTGTATTTATACTCTCTTCTCTCTATTAAATCTCCTTCGTCATTATAATAATTTGCTTCTGTGATATTACCTCTGTCGTTATAGTCATACTCTACTACACCTTTTATTTCATCATTCTCATCAAGATATTTTTCTTTGACCATTACATGCTCTGGTATTTTATTTCTTTCTTCTCGTAACTCTTCTAATACACGCTCACGTTCTTTTTTATCCTCTGAGCTTAACTCTTCCTCCTTACAAGCTGTTAATACTGAGCTGAATATTAATATTATTGCTAATATTAATAAGACTAACTTATTCTGTCGTTTCATTTCTATTCTCACCTCTCTTTTTAATCATCAGCAAAAGCAGAAAAAATTATCCCTTTTAACGATATTAAATATTCTTTGTAGAAGTACTTGGTGAAATTTCAGATTTAAAAATTTGTTTATCTAAATTATTTTAGATAATTTTTAAGCTGAAATTGAGCCTTAGTACTTCTGAAGAAGATTTGCTTAAGGCAAAAGGGATGATTTTTATTCTGCTTTGGTTAATACAACCCCATTTATATGTTGATTAAATGAAAACAAATAAACGACCAACATTTAAGTCGCTTATTTCTTTCCATTTAGTAATACTTTCGTCAAAGTTTATACAGATTAAAAATTTATAATCCTTTTTCAGCATCCTCAGCTAGTTTATCTAAGCGATAATTTTCATATTCCATCCACAACTCAGTCATTTCTATTAGTCTATCATAGGCGTATTCTTTTTTAGTCTGATCTTCTAATACGTTTTCTACACCTGTTTCGAGATTGTTAGCAAAGTTACCAGCACGAAAGGCAGCATCTATTGACATCTGTTGTGCTTCTCTGTCTAAGGCGTTAAAGGTTTCTTCATATTTTCGTTTTTGTTGTTCTATCACTCTTTGATTCAACCTTCTCTCTTCTTCATCATCTTCTCCTATATTATCTTGCCAAATATAAGGAACGAGCATTTTCAAACCTTTTTCTTCTACTTTTTCCTCTATTTCATCTGAATTTAATTTATCCTTATCAATCTCCTCTTGAACTAGATAAAAATGTCCTCCTCTCTTTCTTTGTAGTTCATCTAAATCATTAGGAATAATTATAATCTGTTTTTTAGCATTTAAATCTTTTTGATAATTTTCCACAGATTCTTTCTTCTTATCCTTATCTACTTTCTCATATTTTTCTTTGCTCAATGTAACCTCCTCCTTATTTTAATCTTTCGTAAAAATATCGTTCATTTATTCTTACCCTACCTCTTTTGCTTTTAGAAAGATATTTAATCTTATTCCCATATTCATCATATTCATATTGATGAGTATTTTTAGTTACAATATTACCTTCACTATCTTTTTCTGTAGCTAAAATAGTATTCCCCTTTTCATCATGCTCATATTCCCATATTTCATCTATTTTATCTTCTTTATCTTTTCTAATAATCTCTTTGTTATTTCCTTTCTCATCATACTCATATATTCGATTTGAATATATATTACTCTTTCTATTTCCCCAATAACTTTCTCCTGTCGTTATGCTATGAACTGTTTTTCCATCATTTTTATATTTTCTATTAATTATTCTTTCCTGAATAAGATTACCGCTATTATCTTTTTCTATTGTTTTAACCTTTATTAATTCATTATTTTCATTTCGATGATAAGTATCTACAGCTGTAGAATTATTAGTTTCAATTATTCTTTCTTCTAATATCCCTTTTTGATTATAGACATATTCTGATTTATAATTATCTCCTCTACGCTCAGTTCTTAATTTCTTATGATAATTAGGATGATATTCTATCTCGATTGACCTTAACTTTTCTCCCTCATCATCTCTGCTTTCATAAGTAACCAACTGTTGATTATCATTATATTCATAAGTTGCTGTTAGACCTTCTTGTAGTTCAAAAAGTATTTCTTCTTGCACACCCCATTTGCTATCAAAATCAGTCCTTGCTTTGCTGCTATTCCTCCAAATATCATCTCTCCAAGACTTTTCTAAATCAGTAATCTTTTTTTTAACTAACAAACCTTCGTCATTATACTTATACTCTCTTCTTTATATTAAATTTCCTTCAGCATTATAATAATTTGCTTCTGTGATATTACCTCTATTGTTATAGTCATATTTTACTACTCCCTTTATTTCATCATTCTCATCAAGATACTCTTCTTTGACCATTACATGCTCTGGTATTTTATCTCTTTCTTCTCGTAACTCTTCTAGTACAACTTCTCGTTCTTTTTTATCCTCTGGACTTAACTCTTCTTCCTTACAAGCTGTTAATACTGAGCTGAATATTAGTGTTATTGCTAGTAGCAGCAATATAAACTTATTCTTCTTTTTCATCTAAATCGTAGCAAGGAAACACCATCTAAATTTTGTCTTTTTGATTTAGGTGGTGAGGAATTGCTACGGTTTTCACCTACCTTTCTTTTTTAGAATAAAACACCATACATATTAACATACTAAATAAGTTATACTATAATTAACGACAAGTGAATATATGGAGTTGAATTGACTAATACCTTCAATTTGTAAAATATTCAAGGTATAGATTAGCTACCTAAGTGTAGC
>LFFM01000705.1_pt1 | contig 23461 bp, 19 predicted proteins | sample 643131 | NCBI WGS metagenome assembly LFFM01 (sample SAMN03777445, study PRJNA286221) | soda lake metagenome | biome: soda lake; feature: Kulunda steppe; material: water; isolation source: sample Tc-Br brine of Tanatar trona crystallizer | place: Russia: Kulunda steppe | collected 2011-07
AAGGCCGTCAGTCACGCCATCGAAAGTGAGCGTTTCCGTGTCACCAGCATCTACATCGATACCTTCCTCAGATTCCACCTCATCCCCGATCTCGAGCGTGAGGTAGAACCGATCCGCTTCGTCACCGGCGTTCTCGACGTCGACCTCAATGGACTCGTCGTCACCCTCCATGATCGTCGCGTCGTCACCGTCGCCAGTGATGTTGAGGTTGCTCAGCTCGGGCTCGGACGGTCCTCCGACAACGACCTGGTTCTCCTCAACTACCGCACCCGGGTCAAACTCGTTGTTATCTACCACGTCATCGAGGTTGAGGTTCTCGTCTGGATCTTCAACGTACGTTTCGGTATTGTCACCACCAAGGAAATCGTTATTTTCGATGTCCCCAGTCTCGGTTTCGGGGCTGAAGACCACGAGTCCGCGTGCAACGTTATCGAACTCGTTGTCTTCGATGTCGTTGTTCGTCCCGGCGAGGACGGTCACGCCTTGGACTGTCTGCTGTTCACCACCGGCTACCACTTCACCGGACATGTCCTCGAAGGTGTTGTCACGAACCTCGTTACCGTCACCGCGGAGGAACACACCCACTTGCTCGCCGCTAAAGGCGTTGTTTACAATCTCGACGTGATCGGCATTGTGGGTAATTCCGGAGTTCGTCCTTTCGGGGTTGAACTCGTTATCACGAATCTCTGAGTTGTCAGCGTTGTGGTTGATCTGGTCGAGTTCGTTATCTATCGCAGTGAAGTCCGCATCAGCGTTCACGCGGATCTGACCCTCCACTTCGGAGCCGACGACTGTCGCACCATTCTGGGCGAAGTTCACGGTTGAGGTGGGCCTCTCTTCCGGATCAGCATCGTATGCAACCGTGCTCTCCTCAAGCGTGAAGTCGGCACCGCCGCTGTCGTCAATCGCACCCTGACCATCTTCGGTCACGGTGATATCGATGTTCTCGACGGTAATTCCATCATTCTCGACTTTCAGGATGTCGCCTTCAGCTGTGTCACTCTGAATCTCTGCTACGTCTTCTGTGTCAGTGGACGTGAGCGTGATCTCATCCGTGTTCAGACGGATATCGTCGTCCTCGAAGGTTTCTCCAGCAGCGAGTTCGATCGTGTCGCCGTCGCTGGCTGCGTCGACTGCAGCTTGGATGGTGTCAAATCCTTCTTGTTGATTGACGTTTACGACAGGCGCACCGTCGACCTCGCCAGACTCAAGGAACTCTTCGTCACCGATCTGTACCACGCCTATCTCGGTGTTGTCGTCGAAGAGCTTCTGACTGGCTTCGGCTGTTTCGCCGTCAGCAAACTCCTCGCCATTAACCGTGATCGGGTAGTCTACAATATCCGGGTTCTCTGTTTGGATGTTAATATCGCCACCGCGATCACCGGCCTCAGCACCAGTAATTTCGTTGTCTTCGATGACGACATCATCGACGTTTACCAAAACGCCGTTCGCATCTTGGCCAGTGCCGGAGTTGATTACGTTGTCTACGATTTCAACACCAGGTGCATCAGCGGACACGGTGAACTCTGCGTCTTCAGTATCGATCTCAAAGCCTTCGATCCTCGCATCTTCGGCTCTAAGGGCGACACCGGCTTCAGTGTCGATGAGTGTCTCCTCAGGCCCTGCCTGAGAGCTGATCAGAAGCCCCTCCTTTTCGTCACCGACAACCAACATATCCTCGTCGTAGGTTCCAGGAGCAACTTCGACAGTGTTTCCGCCTTCCGCAATGTCGACGGAGGACTGAATGTCGGATGTGATGCTGGCGAAGGTCGCATCAACGTCCGGGAGTTTTTCAGCAGTATACGACTGTGCGCCGATATCGCTATCAAACGCGACAGCTGCGCCTTCGAAGTCATTCCCTTCGAACGTCTCACGGAAATTGAGGACGCTTGGATCTTCATCCTCAGGCGCGATCTCGACCACAGGTGCCTGGTCTTCACCATCGAAATCACCAAACTCGTTGTTGGTGACCGTGATCCCTGCATCGCCGAAGGAACCGCCACTGCTACCATCAAGTGCGGAAGTCGAGACGTCGACACCGACCGAATTTCCATCTATCAGATCGTTACTCGTGATGGAAACGTCCGTGATCTCGCCGCCATAGGCTGCACCAGCTGAAAAGCCACCGTCAAAGCCCGTAACTGTCGACCCCGTGATGCTGATACCGGACGCATCAGCGGCCTCATTGTCCGTGCCGTCGAGAACCTGTACACCCCGATTGTTCTGATCGTCGAAACCTTCACCGACGACGTCGACGTTCTCGATGGAAACACCGGAGATTTCATCACCGGCTCTGTCTCGAATAACGATCCCGTGTGCGAATGACGTGGCATCTTCGCCGCGATCGTCTGCGGCGATTCGCTTCACTTCGATGTCCTGAATCTCCACGTTGTCCGCGTTGACTCGGAAGACCTTGTCCGAGGATTCGCTATTGGGCTGGTACTTGACCGTCCGATCGGTATCATCGCTCGTGATCGTCACGTCCGCAGCCTCAACGGAGATGTCATCTTGGGTGAGCGTGATGTCACCGACGATCTCGATAGGAGTCTCGGAACTTGCTGTTTGGCCGTCTACCTCTTCACCCGCTGCGGCATCTCGAAGTTCATCTGCCGTCTCAACCTCAATGACTCCATTCGACGAGGTCTCCTCGGCGGCGATGCCGCCAGCTCCAACCGCGACCATGGAAACGACCATGATCACGGCGAACAGTACTGCCTGCACTCGTATGCGTGTGTCCGTCATGCTATCGTGTTACTCCACGCTGTGCTCAACCGATCCGTCGTCACCATGCGTAGTGCGCTTGTGCGCGCTCGCGAAGGAAGATCGGTTCAAAGTACACTGCACACCCACACTGCTGGCCTGCATCGTCGAACGCAGAGTGTGTGAGAGGCGATACGACCGGGATCGATGTCGGATATATGTGCTTCCCATTCGAGATGAGACAAAGGCAGTAAAAACACCATACCTCATAAACATGTCTGCCAATAATGCATTCCTAATGAGTGAAAACGCATCAGACCTCGCCTGAAACAGAAAATATCGCCGTCTTATTTACGCCCATGCGAAGGAATTATGGCCCGTATTCGGTGGCCTTACCCATTCTATATCCTTGAAAATACCATCTACGGTTCTTATCAAATGTATATGAGTAGATATGACTTTATTTTTAAATTAATTACGTCCGGACTCGCGAAGTCATCTCCGAAAGTTCGACGTCCTATTTCTATGGTTTCGAAGTACACGTCGAAGTCCGATGTCCGCACACGACACGACAACCCGGGACGACGATGATATCTATGATCTTGGCGTTAACGAAATCCTCCTTCGATCTCGACGTTGCGATCGATCGCGTTCCCCGGCTGATCGGTCATTCATGGAGAGTATATTACTGCGCATGTAAACACCATGTGTGGAGCCCACCCCGGCCACTCACGACATTATTCACGTTCCCAGTCACAACGAAAGCGAGTGTCTCGAAGTATGACCTCGTGTCGGTTCACAGTACGGACCGGCGACTCACTCGCAAATCGGTCGATACAGCACTCCCTGTTGCCCCCTACGGCGGCTGTGGCCTGGGCTTTTCACACGTATTGATGAAGCCGTCAAGGTACTGCTCCCCGGTCAGTGGATCGTCGATCACGTGGCCTTGATCCCGGATCCACTCGACGTCACCGCGCTTCGTGATGATGCGGTACGTCTCGTCGAATCGCTCGCTTGACCGTATGCAGTCGGCGATTATCTCGCGGACGAGGTCCCTGTCGTCCGGATAGATGATGTCCTCCGCGTCCACGACTTCGTTCTCGAGTTCCTCGGTGGTGTAGCCGGTAATCCGTTCGGCGCTGCCCCTGACGAACTCCAGTGGCCACCCCTCCTCGTCGTGATGGCGGTAGACGTATCCGGGGAGGTTTTCGATGATCGATTCGTTACACTGCAAGTCTTCCACGCTCTCCGTGACGTCCCGCGCGTTGACGATAACGCCCCGTATGATCGGGTCCGTCGTGAGGTTGCGTGCTCGCAACTCGATCCACCGTGAGGAGCCGTCCGCGTGATGTACGCGGAGCCGCGTCGTGAGTTCCTCACCCGACCGAGCGACGACTCTCTGAAAGAACTCCCGAGCATGAGTCCGGTCCGCATCGACGGCGAGGTCGAACACGTCCCGGCGTTTGATCTCCGAGACGGTGTATCCGATCACACGCTTGACCGCCGGCGAGATGTACTCGAGGTTCGCGTCCCGGTCGAGGATCATGACGTAGTCCGAAGAGCGTTGGAGGACCTTCTCGTAGTAGCGTCGCATACGTTCGACCTCCGTCTCCGCACGGTGTTTCGAGACGAGGTTTCGGATGCGAGCGGTGAGCAGCGTGTACTGCTCCGTACTCGTCCGCTTCTGGAGGTAGTCATCGACGCCGGCGGAGATCGCTTCGCTCGCCACTTCTTCGGAGCCCTTCCCGGTGTAGAGGATAAACGGGAGCGTGTGTCCCTCCTCGCGGAGTCGTTTCAAAAGATCGACACCGTTCAGCGACGGCATGTCGTAATCGGAGACGATACAGTCGAACTCGCGTGTCTCCAGCAGATCGAGGACCGCCGTGCTGTCGGACTCGGCCGTGACTTCGATCTCGTCGCACTCTCGCTCCAAGTAGATCTCCACCAGATCGCTGAAATCCGGCTCATCGTCAACATGGAGGACGGCGATTCCAGGTGCCATTGGGTGAGACTCGACGAACGGTTACTTAACCCCTAGGAAGCGTGTCACGCGTTTTTCATTCTCGTAACCGGTTTTCGAACGAGCCGGTAATGGATCTATACGTCTTTTCACGGCCGATGGGAACGGATCCGTTCGTTCCGAAAAGTGGTGACCGAGAGAATTGGTATGATAGCTGTAATGATGGCTCACGCCGGTCGTGATCGCGTCTCGTGAGTGGTCCAGCCGAGGCGTCGACCGGACGGCGTCCCGCTTCCCTCGGTAACGTCTCCCGTTCGGGCCGTCCTTCGTGAGCCGCTCGATCGTCGGGAGGACACGATCGTGAACGGGTCGGTGGCGACGGAATACGAGGGAACGGACCGGCGGGATGCGGAGGATCGGACTGGCGGGATACAGAGAGGCGGATCCCGCGGGATCCAGAGAATCCGAGCGTCCGACTCCGGGCGCGTGGGAAACAACACAAGGCCCTTGTCTCCGCGCTCGAAGCCCAGGTATGGTCGAGACACCGCGACGACGCGTACTGGAGGTCGCAGCGACCGGCACCGCCCTCTCGCTCGCCGGCTGTAGCGCGCTCGATGGGGACGAGGACGCGCCCGCCGACGGCGACGGCGGGGAGGACGCCCCCGCCTCCGGTGACGGGGAGGGCGACGACGACACGAACGGGACGACCCCGAGCGGCGAGGCCGCCGCCACGGTCGCGGTCGACATCGACGATCGGATGGCGGAACGGGAGGCCGACATCCGGGAGCGACTGGAGGACGAGGAGATCGATCAGGAGGAGGCGCAGGCCGAGTTCCAGGAGGCCCAGGTCGAGGCGCTGGAGGGCGCGACCGCCGCCGTCGAGGAGCACGTGGCGGACATCGACGGGCTCGCCGTGGCGGACAGCAGCGTCCAGGCGGGGGCGCTGTTGGTCGACGGCGACGCGGCCGCGGTGCTCGAAACGCTCGAGCTCGACGACGTCGCGGCGCTCGTGTCTGCGGCGGAGTTCGAGGGCCTCCAGTAGTCCTCGTCCGGCCGGGCTCGGGACGACGTTCGGTCGCCGATCGTCGACCGTCGTCCCCGAAGTCGATCGGCGACCGACGCTCCGAGCGGGACCGTAGCATCTAACCTGTCGCCACCCGGACGTTCGGTATGCACATCGAGCCGTTCGGCCTCGAACGCTGGTTCGCGGAGTACGAACACGAGGCCGACGTCATGCTGGCCGAAAGCGGGATCCGGTCGCTCGAGGCCGACCGGTTCGACCTCGACCCCGGGGCGCTCGGTTACGTCATCCCGACGAACGGCGACCCGAAGCTCCGGGCCGACGTCGGCGAGCGATACGGACGCAGCGCCGACGAGGTGCTGTTCACGTGTGGCACACAGGAGGCGAACTTCCTCGCGTTCCTCGCGCTGCTCGCGAGCGACGCCGCACCGGGCGGCGAGGGGTCCACCACCGGCTCCGGCTCGCACGCCGTCGTCGTCACCCCGACGTATCAGGCCCTGCACGCGGTCCCGGCGGCGTTCGGCGAGGTGACGCGCGTCGAGCTCGAGGAGCCCACGTGGACGCTCGATCCGGACGCGGTCGCCGAGGCGGTCCGCGACGACACCGCCGTCATCGTCGTCAACAACCCCAACAACCCGACCGGCCGGTACCACGACGAGACGGTCATGCGCGCGGTGTACGACGTCGCCGTCGAGCACGACGCGTACCTGCTGTGTGACGAGGTGTACCGCCTGCTCGCTGAGGACCCGCTGCCGCCGGTCGCGAGCTTCGGGAGCCACGGGATCTCGACGACGAGCCTCACCAAGGCGTACGGGCTCGCGGGGCTGCGGTTCGGCTGGCTGGCCGGCCCCGAGCCCGTCGTCGAGCGCGCCTGGGAGTGGAAGGACTACACCACCATCTCGCCGGGGCTGATCGATCAGCACGTCGCGAAGCAGGCGCTCGGGCGGCGGGAACGACGGATCCTCCAGGAGAACCGCGACCTCGCGCACGAACACCGCACGCTGGTCGTCGACTGGATCGACCGGATGGGGCTCGACTGGTACGAGCCGGTGGGCGTCAACGGCTTCGTGACGGTGCCGGACGGCTTCGCGGACGCGGAGGCGTTCTGTCGAACCGTCGCCGAGGAGGCGAGCGTCGTGCTCGCGCCGGGCGGGCTGTTCGGCTATCCCGGCCGGTTCCGGATCGGGTTCGGCCTCCCGACGGCGGAGCTCGAGGAGGGGCTCGCGCGGGTCCGCCGCGTCATTCGCGACGAGGAGGAACGCTGACCATGGCCGGACTCCTCGCGGAGATCAAAGCCGACCTCAAACAGGTTGTGACGAACCCGACCGACGAACAGAAGGCGATCGTCGTCGCGATCGTCGCCATGATGATCGCGGACCGCTACTTCCTCTGGATGGAGTGGCCGTTCGTCGTCCGGACGACCGCCGCCGTCGGGGTCGGCTTCATCGTGCTGTTCGTCGTGAGCTTCCTGCTTACCGGCCACCTCGTGCCGCCCGACGAGGGGGACGACGAGGAGGAGTACGAGGACGAGTTCCACCCCTGACCGAGCGGGAGCCTCCCGGCGGCGATTCGAGATGAGTCAAGACGAGTCGAAACGGTTCGGGACTGTTCGAGACGGTTCGAGGCGATTCGAGGCGGTTCTCTGCCTGAAGGGCGACCTTTTAGCGTCGGTCCGTCCAACCCCGGGTCACGATGCCCGAACTCAGCGCCGACACCCTGGATCGCGACGAGAACGCGCGGCTGATCAAGACCGCCGTCACTCCACGACCGATCGCCTGGATAAGCACGGTCGACGCCGACGGCAACGAGAACCTCGCGCCGTTCAGCTCGTACAACTACGTCGGGTCGAGCCAGCCGGTCCTCGTGTTCAACTCGCCGAGCGAGGCGTCCGGACGGATGAAGGACACGGCCCGGAACGCGGTGGACACCGAGGAGTTCGCCGTGAACGTCGTCACCGAGGCGTTCATCGAGCGGATGGACCGGACCTCCGAGCGGCTCGCCCCCGACGAGAGCGAGTTCGAGGCCGCGGGCGTCGAGCGGGCGGACTGCCGACACATCGATCCGCCGCGGGTGGCCGACGCCGTCGTCACGATGGAGTGTACCCTCTACGACGCGATCGAGGTGTACGACAAGGTGATGATCCTCGGCGACGTCCGTCACTACCACGTCGACGAGGACGTGTTGACCGACGGGAAGATCGACTCCCGGAAGGTCGACACCGTCGGGCGGCTGGGCGGCCCGTACTACACCGTGTCCGAGCCGCTCGAGTTCGAGCGCGGGTTCTGAGGTTCGATCGCGGGTCCCGAGTCGGGGATTCCTCGGAGAGCCCGAGCGCCGCTTATTCCTGTGCGTCGACGACGGCGACGCCCGCGAGGTTGACGATGTCCTTCACTTCGTCGCCGCGCTGGAGGACGTGGACGGGCTCGTCCATTCCGACGAGCATCGGCCCGATGGCCTCGGCCCCGCCGAGCCGCTGGAGGAGCTTGTACCCGATGTTGCCGGACTCGAGGTTCGGGAAGACGAGGACGTTCGCCGCCTCGTCGAGCTCGGAGAAGTCGTAGGTCCCCGTGAGGATCTCCTCGACGACCGCGGTGTCGGCCTGCATCTCGCCGTCGACCGGGAAGTCGACCGCCGGGTCGTCGTGGAGCAGCGACACCGCGTCGCGCGACTGCCGCGTCCCCGCGTTGTCGACGCTGCCGAAGTTCGAGTACGACAGCATCGCGGCGCGCGGCTCGACGTTGAACCGGCGCGCGAGCTCCGCGGTGTGGCGGGTGATCTCCGCGAGGGTTTCTGCATCCGGGTCCTGATTGACCGTGGTGTCCGCACAGAAGACGACCCGGTTCTTGAACGTCAGCATGTAGACGCCGGCGACCGTGTCGGTGTCCTCGGCCGACCCGATCACCTGCAGCGGCGGCCGGAGCGCGGACGGGTAGTGGTGGGTGAGTCCGGTCAACAGCGCGTCGGCGTCGCCGGCTTTCACCATCACGCTTCCGAGGTAGTTCGTGTCACGCTGGATGAGCTCGCCGGCCTCCCGACGGGTGATGCCCTTCCGCTTGCGGAGGTCGTAGAGCTGATCGCCGTAGGCGGTGACGTCCCGCTCGTCGGGGTCGACGATCTCGGGGTCGAACGTGAGCCCGAGCCGACGGGCGGTCCCCCGGATGGACTCCGCGTCGCCGAGGAGGACGGGCTCCGCGATCCCCTGTTCGGCGATCTGGTAGGCGGCGCGGATCATCTTCTCGTCGGTGCCCTCCGCGAGGGCGATCCGTTTCGGGTCGCTTTTCGCCTTGTTCAACACGACGCGCATCATCTCGCGGGACTTGCCGAGCCGGGCCTCGAGCCGCTCGCGGTACCGTTCCGCGTCGATCTCGCTTCGCGCACAGCCGGAGTCCATCGCGGCCTCGGCGACCTTCGGGGCGACCTCGAACAGCACGCGCGGGTCGAGCGGCTTCGGGATCACGTAGTCGGGGCCGAACTGGAGCGGGTCGTCGCCGTACGCCTTCACGACCGCGTCAGGGACGTCCTTGCGGGCGAGTTCCGCGAGCGCCTCGGCGGCGGCGGTCTTCATCTCCTCGTTGATCTCGGTCGCGCGCACGTCGAGCGCGCCTCGGAAGAGGAACGGGAAGCCCAGCACGTTGTTCACCATGTTCGGGTAGTCCGAGCGGCCCGTCGCCATGATCACGGTGTCGTCGCGGGCGGACTTGGCGTCCTCGTAGGTGATCTCGGGGTCGGGGTTCGCCATCGCGAAGATGATCGGGTCGTCGGCCATCGACCGGACCATCTCCTGGGAGACGATCCCGCCGACCGAGAGGCCGACGAAGACGTCCGCGCCAGCGATCGCGTCCGCGAGGTCGCCGCCCTCGACGTCGCGTGCGAAGTCGCGTTTGTACTCGTTGACCTCGCCCGCGTCGGCGCGGGCGGTCGTGATGATCCCCGAGGAGTCACACATCGTGATGTTCTCGGGCTTCACGCCGAGCGAGACGTAAAACCGCGCGCTGGCGAGCGCCGACGCGCCCGCGCCGGAGAAGACGATCTCGAGGTCGGCGAGCTCCTTGTCGACGACGTCGGCCGCGTTGAGAAGCGCCGCACCGGTGATGATCGCGGTGCCGTGCTGGTCGTCGTGGAAGACGGGGATGTCCATCTCCTCGCGGAGGCGCTCCTCGATCTCGAAACACTCGGGGGCCTTGATGTCCTCGAGGTTGATCCCGCCGAACGTCGGCTCCATCGCGGAGACGGCCGTACAGAACGGCTCGACCTCGTCGATGTCGAGCTCGATGTCGAACACGTCGATGTCGGCGAAGCGCTTGAACAGCACGCCCTTCCCCTCCATGACGGGTTTCGACGCCTGCGCACCGATGTCACCGAGCCCGAGCACGGCCGACCCGTTCGAGACGACGGCGACGAGGTTCCCCTTCGCCGTGTACTCGAACGCCGCTTCCGGGTCCTCGGCGATGTCGAGACACGGGGCCGCGACGCCCGGCGAGTAGGCGAGCGAGAGGTCACGCTGCGTGTTCGTCGGCTTCGTCGTCGAGATCTCGATCTTCCCCGGCGGGTCCCGCCGGTGATACTCCCTCGCGTCGTCGTCTAGTCCCATGTGTTACGCGTCTCACGAAGGGGGTAAAAAGCTATCCGAACCCGTCGATCGTTACCGACGACGATCGTCGAACACCGCCGCCGATTCTCCCGGTTTCACGCCGCTTCGTTGTCATCTTCGTCGTCCGCTCCGCTGGCGTCGGTCCACGATCCGTCGTGAGGGGTCGACTCGCCGTCACGGCCCGTCCGTCGTCGATCCGTCCGCCACCGCCTCCGTCGTCGGATCGATCGCGGGAGCCAGGAGGGCGAGGTCGGGGTCGATCCCGCCGAGCGTGGCGACCTCGTAGGCGACGAGGTACGTGCGGGTCAACAGCCGGACGGGCAACAGGACGACGAGGAGCGTCGTGACCGCGACGAGCGCCACGGCGACCGTCGCGGCGATCCCCGCAGCGGTCCCCGTGAGCGCCGCGAGCCCGCCGAGCAGGCCGGCGGCGACGACGAGCGCGACGGCCGCGAGCACGAGCACGGTGCCGCCGACCACGAGGAGGACGACCGTCTCCGCGATCGCGACGCCGAGCGCGAGGAAGAAGTGGACGACGAGGTAGACGAGGAAACCGGTCCACGACGCCCGTAGCGTCGGCCAGAAGCGCCGCCACGCGGCGATGACGCCGTCGTCGCGGCGCACCATCACCGGGACGACGAACTCGTAGGTCGCCCGGAGCGCCGCAAGTACGGCGACGACGAGGACGGCCCCGCAGAGCACGAGGGCCGCGATCGCCGCGGGCGGCAGCGTCTCGACCCGGACGAGCGACCGCTCGCTCGCCGCCGCCGCGAGCGCGAACGGCCCGCCGAGCAGGAGCCCGAGGCCGAGCGAGAAGGCGAAGAGACCGGCCGCCTGCCGGAGTCGGCGGACGAACGGTCCGCGCAGTCGGACCTCGTTCGTCCGGAGCGCGTCGTAGAAGACGAGCCGGAGCGACAGCGACGCCACCGAGAACACGATCGCGAGGGCGACGGTCGCGGCGACGATGCCGGCGACGATACTCGGTGAGACGCCCGCGAACGGGTCCGTCGCGACGCCCGCGAGCCCGTCGGCATCGAGGCGTTCGGCGGCGCGTTCCCCGGCCGGGAGCGGCGGAACCGAGACGTTCGCCCCCGCCCCGCCCATCAGGAGGACGAGCAGGGCGAGTTTCGTCCAGCGGACGACGCTGAACGGGAAGAGGAACCGGCGAGTCGCGCCGACCGCGTCGTCGACGGCGTCGACGGCGTGCCACGTCATGTGCGGGCGTTCTTCGGGATCGGATATAAAAGTCCGCGCCGGGAGTGGATCTCCGGTCGCTCGTTCCCGGCCCTCCGTCCGGTTCGGACGACTGCCCCCGTGTGGACCCACAGCCCTTTAGCGCGGACGGGGACAACCCCGTGGTATGAAGGTCCGCGGCGAACGCGAGTGTCGGGACTGTGGGGCCCGGTGGTCCTACTACGGGACGGGCAGCGTCGCCTGCCCCGACTGTGACAGCCTCCGGAGCGTCGGGGTCGGCGGCCGGACGACGCACACGGACGCCCCCGTCGACCTCGACCTCACGGCCCACCGCACGCGGTTCGGGGAGGCGCGCGGGACGCTCCCGTCGGACGGCGTCGAGGAACTGAAACGCGACCTCCGAGCGTACGTCCGCAAGCGGGGGTTCGTTCGGGGCGGCGAACTCCGTCCGCTGGACGCGACGTACCTCGCGGCGCGGGAGCTGTTGGAGGCGGTCGACGCCTACGACCGGCTGCGCGACCCGACCGACCCCGACCGGGAGTACCTCCTCGCGCTGCTCGCCGGGGCCGAGGCCGGCGACCGCCCCGCGTCCGGCGACGTTCCGACGGCGCTGTACGGCGCGCGCGGGCTGGCCGCGGCGCAGTCGGTGTCGGCGTACCGGGACGACCTCCTCACGTTCCTCGACGAGCTGTCGTCCGACGAGGGGCGTGACGACCACGACGACCACGGCGATCGCGCCGACCACGCCGACCACGACGACCACGGCGATCGCGCCGACCACGACGACCGCGACGACCGGTCGGTGACGGTGGAGGGGGACGATCCGCGCTCCCGGATCGATCCAGCCAGGGAGATCCTCGGGCGGCTCCGTGACCGGACTAACCGCGTCGAGGCCCTACAGGGGGACGTCGACCCCGCGGTCGCCGACGCGCTCGTCGACGCCGCCGACGCGGTCGGGGAGTACGTTCGGACCGGCGACCCGGAGGCGCTGGACGCCGCGCGCGAGGGGCTCACCGAGGCCGAGCTGTAGCAGGCCGATGGGCCGATGGGCCGATGGGTGCAGGGGCGGTTGACGGCGGACGCGAGGAACCGACACGCGGATCCACGCGTGAGACGCGGAGCCACACGTTTATAACCAAGAGCGGGAACCCCCAGCCATGACCGGCTTCGACGTCCACGAGCACCGGCACGCGCTCAAGCAGCTTCGGGACGACGGCCGGACGCGCCTGTGGGCGAACCGGGGGGACGTCCCCTGTCCCGTGTGTGCGGAGCCGTTCGCGCGGCTGTTCACGACCCGGCGGGTCGGGACCCGGTTCCCCGCCGCCGACGGCGCGCCGTTCTGTCTCCTGCGGGACGGCGACGCGGTCCACCTGTTCCGTCACTGACCGCCGGATCGGGAAGAACCGTTACACAGCGGGGTTTTTCAACTCCGGCGTCGACTGCTCCGGTATGACCGACCTCGACATCGACCTCGTCCTCGTGCCCGTCGACGGCAGCGAGGAGTCACACGAGGCAGTCGACTACGCCATCGCCGTCGCCGACGAGTACGACGCGAGCGTGCACGCCCTCTACGTCCTCGGCGAGGACGTCGTCCGGGCGATCGAGACGGACGCGATCGACGAGGCCGACGTGGCCGACGACACCGAGTCGTTCACCGACTCCGTGATCGAGCGCGCGGAGGCCGCCGGCGTCCCGCACGGCAACTCCATCGCGTACGGCTTCTCCACGAAGGTGAAGACCGTCCATCCCGGCAGCGTCGTCCTCGACACCGCCGAGGACCTGGACGCGGACTTCATCGTCGTCCCGCGCGAGCCGGTCACCGGCGGCCCCGTGGAGGTGCTCGAGAAGGCGGCGGAGTACGTGCTCCTCTACGCGAGCCAGCCCGTCCTCTCCGTCTGACCGGTCCCTCGGCGTTCACTCACCCGTCCCCGTTTTCAAGGTGTCAATCCTCCGTGAGCTCCGTGTTCTCTGGACGCGTTTCTGCATAAGCAGAGCTGTGGTGCGGTGGCGCGCCCGTTCGTGCCCGTCGGGCGCGAACGGAGCGCGAGGGAGTCGTGACGGCCTTTTAAGCCCGTCGCGACGAGGCTGGGGAGGTGTGAGGTGCGGTTGCGGGGCGGGATTCAAAAGGGCTGCCGGCACTCGCAGACGATCTCAGTGGAGCCGTTTTTAAGGAGCCGGCCGGATCCGTGTTCACGGACGACGGACCCACGAGCGCCCCGTTCGTGCCCGTCATCGGACTGGCCGCCACGTTGCTCGTCGCGAGCCGGATCGAGCAGCCGGGGCGTGAGGGGCGAGGACGACGTCACCCCCAAACCGGAGACCGACGCCCTCCACCACGTACCCTCCGCGTGGCGCGCCCGCCGAGCGCCGTTAAAAGCGTCGCTGGCTCCCCGCTCGAACGCTACGCCTCGCCGTCGGCCGATTCGTTCAACCGCAGCGACATCTCCATCTCGAAGCTCTCCGCGTCGGAGGTCTCGAAGCCGATCTTCTTGTACAGCGACACGGCGGCGTGGTTCCACCGCTCGACGGTGAGCCACACCTTCTCGACGCCGGCCGTCCGTCCGTACCCGAGGAGCCCCTTGATGAGGCGGGTGCCGATGCCGGCCTCCTGGTAGTCCTGGTGGACGAAGATCGCGAGCTCGTACGCCTCGTCGTCCGGGACGAGCGTCGCGTGTCCGGCGACCTCGTCGCCACACCACGCGAGCACGTTGAGGCAGTCGTCGGCGAGGATCGTCTCCAGCCACTCGCGGATCCGCTCGTCGCCGCCGGGCGGGATCCCCTGCGCGCGGTCGGCGGGGTCGAACGAGTCGTACATCGCCACGAGCGCCTCGCGGGCCCCGTCCGAGCCGTCGTACGCGCGGATCTCGACGTCGCGTCCGGCGGCGTCGACGAACGGGACCGGGACGTCGGGGAACGCGCCGGCGACCGTCTCCGGGAAGCGTCGTCCCGTCATCTCACCAGCGTCACGGACGTCTTGGCGTTCAACAGGACGAACTCCGCGATCGACCCGATCGTGATCTTCCCCATGGGACTGGTCTGGCCACCGCCGAGGACGATCTCGTCGAACCCCTCGTCCTCGGCGATCTCGATGAGTCGGCTCCCCGGGTCGCCGTCGACGCGACGGACCTCGGCGTCGATGCCGGCCGACTCGACCGCCGCCGCCGCCCGCTCGACGAGGTCGTCCGGCGTCCGGGTCGAGTCGGGGTTGTCGAGGACGGCGATCGTGAGGTCGTCGTCGGCCACGGCCGCCCGGTCGACGCTCCGCTCGAGCGCACGCAGGGAGTCGTCGGTGCCGCCGATCCCGCAGAGTACCTTCATGAACCCCACGTCCACCGGCGTGGTAAAAAGGGTTCGGCGTCGGGTCGCCCCCGACCGGCAACCCTTTTGACCGCGCGTCGGAACACTGCGTGCATGAGCGACCAGTCCGGCCCCGCGGCGGGCGCCTCCGACGACGAGCCCCCGGCGCACCGGCCCGAAGAAGCGGAGGGGGAGGGGAAAGCGGAAGCGCCGATGTCCTCGAACGAGGACGAGGGACAGGACGTGACCGAGCCCTCGACGGCCTCGGACGGGACGGAAGCGACTGCGGCGTCGACCGACGCCGAGGCCGGGAAGACGACCGAGCCCGACGGCGACGCCGAAACCGGGGAGACGACCGAGCCCGACGGCGACGCCGAAACCGGGGAGACGACCGCCCCCGCCGACGACGGGCCGGTCGACGCGGACGGGCCGGTCGACGCGGACGCGTCGGACGACCTCCCGCCGGACGTCCGCAAGTACGAGCGGTTCAAGAAGATGGACGGCGCGAGCTACGACCGCGTCAACGAGTTCCTCCGCGACCGGACGTACGTCACGGCACGGGAGTGGGCGATCGCCCGGCTCTGTGCTGACTTCCGGACGGAGACGGGCGTCGAGATGACGAAGATCGGCGAGAACCTCCCCGAGCTCGTCCCGTTCATGACGGACACGTACACCCCACAGGCGGTCAACCAGGCCCGCTACTCCTTCGAGGAGAAGGTGACGAAGTCGGGCGCGACGTTCCTCTACGGCGCGATGTCCGGCTTCTTCACGGCGGAGGACGTAGACGAGATGATGTACGAGGTGACCGAGGTGGCGAAGTTCCTCCTCGAGGTGGAGGGCGTCGACCTCGCGGTCGCCGACGAGCTCGACGCGGAGGACCGGATCTCGGCGGTGATGCGCGAGGTCCGCGAATCGTCCGCCGACCTCCGCGGCGAGGAGGTCCGCTGTCCGGAATGCGGGCACGTCCACGACGCGAGCGAGGAGTGACCATGGAAGCGCTCCGGGAAGTGCTCGACGCGCTTCCGGACGCCGTCCTCGTCGTCGACGGCGCGGGGACCGTTCGGTTCGCGAACCGGCACGTCGAGGCGGTGTTGGGGTACGACCCCGACGACCTGGAGGGCGACTCGGTCGAGACGCTCCTCAACGCGCCCGACCGCGAGCCGCACGCGGCCATGCGCGAGGCGTACATGCGCGACCCCCAGCCCCGACCGATGGGGACGGGCTTGGACCTGTACGCGCGCCGCGCCGACGGCACCGAGATCCCCGTGACGATCAGCCTCGGCCCCGTCGAGCGCGACGGCGAGACGGTGATCGTCGCGACCGTGATCGACGTCCGCGAGGAGCGGGAACGGGAGGCGGCGCTCACCCGCCGGACCCGAACGCTCGCCGCGCTCCACCAGGCCACCCAGGAGCTGTTGAAGACGACCGACAGGGAGCTGGGCGCGGCGGCGGCCGTCGACTACGTCAACGACGTCCTCGGGCTCCCGATCGCGGCGATCTGGCTGTACGACGACGACGACGACGCGCTCGTCCCGGCGGCGTGGACCGACGCGGCCGTCGACGTCGTCGGCGACCACCCGACGTTCGAGGCCGACGCGGGGAGCATCGCGTGGGACGTCTTCGAGGCCGGCGACCCGCGATACGTCGCCGACACGCACGGCGACCCCGACCGGTACAACCCCGAGACGCCGATCCGGAGCGAGCTCCACGTCCCGCTCGGCCGGTACGGCGTGTTGACCGTCGGCTCGACGGAGCCGGAGGGGTTCGACGAGGCCGATCGGACGGTCGCCCGGCTGTGGGGCGCGACCGTCACGATGGTGTTCGTCCGCATCGAGCGGGAGCGCCAGCTCCGCGCCCGGGAGGCGGAGGTGAAACACGAGCGCGACCGCTTGGAGGAGTTCGCCAGCCTCGTCAGCCACGACCTGCGGAACCCGCTCAACGTCGCCGCCGGGAACCTCGACCTGGCGCGGGAGGCACACGACAGCGACGAGCTCAGGACGGTCGCCAACGCCTTGGACCGCATGGCCGCGCTCGTCGACGACATGCTGACCCTTGCACGCCAGGGTGACGAGGTCGACGAGCTCGAATCCGTCCCGCTCACCGACCTCGCCGCGGAGTGCTGGGCGAGCGTCGACACCCGGGCGGCGACGCTCTCGATGGCGACCGACATGACGGTCCGCGCCGACCGGAGCCGGCTCGCGCAGGTGTTCGAGAACCTGTTCCGGAACGCGGTCGAACACGGGGAGGAGGACGCTCGGATCACCGTCGGCGCGCTCCCGGACGGGGACGGGTTCTACGTCGCCGACGACGGGCCGAGGGTCGACCCGTCGCGCCGCGAGGACCTGTTCGAGGCGGGCGTCACCACGGCCCCCGACGGGACCGGGTTCGGACTGAAGATCGTCTCGGAGATCGCCCGGGCACACGGCTGGTCGGTCTCGCTCGCGGACGACAGCCATCCGGAGCCCGACGGCGACGGCGAGCAACACGAGAAGGGCGGTGAGGGACGCGAACGCGACGGCGACGGCGCACGGTTCGAGTTCCGTGGCGTGTCGATCGTCGCCGACTGATCGACCACCGTTGGGGGGTTCCGTTGGGATCGGGGTCGGACCGACGCCGATCAGTCGTCGGCGACCGCCGGCACGTCGCCGTCGGCGTAGCCGGGCACGGTCCCGTCGTCGTTCCAGCCGCGGAGCTCGTAATACTCCGAGAGCCCGGCCTCGAAGCCGTCTATCGCGTCCACGTACGGCAGCGTGTCGTCGTCGCGGTCGAAGCCGCGGGCGTTGTTGAACGCCCGTTCCAACTCGACGACGCGCCCGCCCATGCGGATCAGGTCCTCGTAGTCGGCGTCAAGCAGGCGCGCGAGCCGGTCGTCCGTGACGACGCCGCGCGAGAACTTACAGATCACCGCGGAGTCGAGGACCGCGTTGCGGTTCTCCTTGGCGACGATCTTCGGCGGCTTCCCGTCCAGCCCGCTCGGCTCGAGCGCGTCCTCCTTGCCGACGAGCGGGTACTCGTACGGGTAGAACTCCCCGTACATGTGGTCGGCCCCGCGGTTCGACGTCGCGAACGCGAGCCCCTGCCCGTTGAGGGTTCGCCCGTCGTGGCCGGGGAACTCCAAGCCCTTGACGCTCCAGTCGGCCGCGCCGAACTCCTCGTGGGCGCGGTGGACCCCCTCCGCGAGCTTGTCGCCGACGCCCTCGCGGTACGCGATCTGCTCGACGAGCGAGTGGACCAGCTCGGCGTTGCCGAACTCGTCCTCGCTCTCGAGGAACATCGAGACGACGTCGCCACAGGAGATGGTGTCCATCCCGAGCTCGTCACACAGCTCGTTGGCCCCCATCACGTCGACGATGTCGTCGACCCCGGCGTTCGAGCCGAACGCCATCACCGTCTCGAACTCCGGGCCCTCCGTCTCGAGCCCGGTCGCCTCGTCGCGGGTCGGGAGCTTACAGGCGAACGCACACGCCGAGCAGGTCCCCTTCTTGTACTTCTTCTCCTCGACGCGGTCGCCGGAGATCCCCGCGGCCCCCTCGAAGGAGCGCTCGGAGAAGTAGTAGGACGGCAGCGCGTTCACCTCGTTGGCCAGCTCGGTGACGCTCGCGGTGCCCTGCCGTTTCATGATGCTGTCGGAGGTGGCCGCCTCGCGGTGGACGTCGCCCGCGTCGTCGGGCCAGTCGACGTCGATCGCCGCGTCCGCGTCGCCGTCGAAGGTGACCGCTTTGATCCCCTTCGAGCCGAGGACGGCCCCGAGCCCGCCGCGGCCGAACGCGCGCGTGTCGGACGTCATGATCGACGCGAAGCGGACCCCGTTCTCGCCGGCCGGGCCGATACACGCGACGTTCTCGGCGGCCAGGTCGTGGCTCTCCGCGAAGCGATCGGAGACTGCCGAGACCTCGGCCCCGGCGAGATCCTCGACCGGCTCGAACTCGACGCTCGGCGTCCCGTCGGCGTCGGCCTCGCGGACGTGTACCGCGAGGAGTTCCTCGCTCTCGCCGACGAACTCCACCGCGGCGTACCCCGCGCCCGTGAAGTTGCGCGAGAGGAACCCGCCCGCGTTCGAGGAGCACAGCCCGTTCGTGAGCGGCGACACCGCGGTCGCCGACATCCGCCCGGTGTACGACGTCGTCGAGTACTGCATCGGCCCCGTGGAGAGATAGAGACGGTTCTCGGGCCCGAGCGGGTCGACGTCGAAGGGGATCCGGTCGTACGCGAGCCGAGTGTTGAGCCCGCGGCCGCCCGGGAAGTCGGCGAGGACGTCGTCGATCGGCTCGGCGGTGGCGGTTCGGTTCGTTAGATCGACCGTGAGGAGCGGCCCCTGTGCGTGTCTCATACTGGAACCACTTCGTTGGAAGCGCGATAAAAGTCCGGGTGTGGGCGGGTCGGAGCCGCCGGCTCACCCGTGGGTGTACCCCTCGTCCGGGAGCGGCTCGCCGTCGACGGTGACTCCGTCCGCGGCGTCGACCACCGACCCGACCCGCGTGAGACCGGCCGGACACGCCGTACGGGCCGCCCGGAGCGCGTCCTCGGGGACCGTACAGACGAGCTCGAAGTCCTCGCCGAAGGTCGCGGCGAGGTCGAACCGCTCGGCCGGATCGTCGGCGACGTCGTCGACGGCGGGATGGATCGGGAGGGCGTCCGCGTCGAGCGTGAACCCCACGTCGCTCGCCTCCGCGAGCTGATGGAGCGACCGCGCGAGCCCGTCGGAGGAGTCCATCATCGCGGTCGCACGCCCCGCGAGGGCGACGCCGTCGGCGATCCGTGGGGTGAACCGGAAGAGGTCGTTCGCGCGCTCGACGGCCGTGGCCGTCCCGCAGTCGAACAGCCGGAGTGCCGCCGCGGATCGTCCCCACTCGCCGGTGACACAGAGGGCCTGTCCGGGCTCCGCGCCCGACCGTCGGACCGGTCCGGCGTCGGTGACCCGTCCGATCGCGGTCGTGGCCGTGGTGAACTCGGTATGCGTGTCGAGGTCGCCGCCCACGTAGTCGGCGTCGACCGTCTCACACGCCGCGACCGCGCCGGCGACGAACCGGTCGAGCTCGTCGGGATCGAACGTCTCGTCGGCGTAGACGGCGACCGCGGCGGTCGCGCTCGCCCCCATGGCGGCGACGTCCGACAGCGACGCGCCGACCGCGCGCCAGCCGGCCGTGTCCCGCGTCGTGCCCGCGGGGAAGTCGGTTCGCTCGTGGAGCATGTCCGTCGTGATGACCGTCCCGTCGACGACGGCCGCGTCGTCGCCGGCGTGTGGGAGCCGGGCGGCGAGTCGTCGGAGGGCGTCGCGCTCGTTCACGGCCGTGGCAACTCGCCGCGCGACTATAGAAGGCCACGATCCGCGAGGGCCGACCGACGCTCGCGAGGCCGATCGCCCGGCGGCGACGCGGCCCTGGGCAGTCGTCCGCGGTCGTCAGTCGTCCGCAGTCGTCAGTCATCCGCGGCCGACGGCGGTGGTCGGCGGTCGTTCGCAGCCGGCGGTGGTCGGTATCGACCGTGGTCAGTCGTCGTCCGGGATCGCCCCGCTCGACCGGAGCCGATCGAGGTCGTCGTCGCGGTAGCCGTACTCGCGGAGCACCTGGTCGGTGTGTTCGCCGAGCGACGGCGGGTGTCGCCGGACGGTGGCCGGCGTCCGCGAGAAGTGCATCGGCGACCCCGGGAACGACATGGAGCCGGCGGTCGGATGGTCGACCTCGACGCGCATCCCGCGCGCCTCCAGCTGCGGGTCGTCGAACAGCTCGGCCACGTCACGGACGTCACTCGCCGGGACGCCGGCGGCCTCCAGCGCGTCGATCGCCGCCGCCGTGGAGAGGTCGGCGAACTGCGCGTCGAGCGCGGCGTCGAGCGCCTCGCGGTTGGTGACGCGCTTCTCGTTCGTCTCGAACCGCTCGTCCGCCAGCAGGTCGGGCCGGTCGAGCGCCTCACAGAGCCGGGGCCAGAACGCGTCCGACGAGCAGGCGACGACGACGTAGCCGTCGCTCGTCTCGAACGCCTGATACGGGGCGATGTTGGGGTGTTTGCTCCCCATGCGGCCGGGGACCTCGCCGCTCGCGAAGTAGTTCGTCGCCATGTAGCTGGTCCACGCCGCCTGCCCGTCGAGCAGGCTGATATCGATCTTCTGTCCCGTCCCGTCGCCGAGCTCGCGCTCGAGCAGCGCGGCGAGGATCGCCTGCGTGGCGTACATCCCGGCCCCGATGTCCGCGAGCGCGACGCCGATCCGAACGGGCGGGCCGTCCTCCATCCCGGTGATCGACATGAACCCGCCGCGCGCCTGCATCATGATGTCGTAGGCGGGCTTGTCGCGGTCGGGGCCCCACTCGCCGAACCCCGACATCGCACAGTAGACCAGCCCGGGGTTGTCGTCGACGAGGTCGCCGTAATCGAGCCCCCAGTCGGCCATCTTGCCGACGCGGAAGTTCTCGACCAGCACGTCGGCCTCGCGCGCGAGGTCGCGGAACACCGCCCGCCCCTCCTCGCTCGCGAGGTTCAACTCGACGGAGCGTTTGTTCCGGTTGACGCTGACGTAGTAGGCGCTTTCCGCGTCTTCGCCCTCGCCGAACGCCGGCGGCCGGAACGTCCGGGTCTGGTCGCCCATCCCCGGCCGCTCGATCTTGATCACTTCCGCGCCGAGGTCGCCGAGCTGCATGGTACAGAAGGGGCCGACGAGCACGCGCGAGGCGTCGAGCACGGTGACGCCGTCGAGCGGGCCGGCGTCGCCCGAGGGGGTCCGCGCCTCACCGACCATCGGGACTCACCTGCCGCCGCGAAACCGGTTGACGGTTCATACGTTGGCGGTCCACCCGACGGGTAATGAGCCTCCCGGCGTCGGCGGCGCGTTCCGGGACGACGGACGTGCCGGGATCGTCGGTCGGTGCGACCCCAGCGGTTCGTTGTCGTCGACGTCCGTTTATAAAGGGGTCCGGGCTAAGAAATCCACATATAAACGATCGGTGCGGTTGGCGCGCGCGCGACTCCGCCGCCCGCCTGCCGAGGTTGGGGAGGCGTGAGGCTGCGGTGCGGGTGCGTTCGGATGCGTTCGCTCCTCGCTCGCGGTCGCACCGAACACTGCCGACCCGTCGGACGCTCCACTGATACACAGCCACGGCACCTTTCACGACTCTCACAAACCCCGGCCGCTCTCGGACCCCACGACTGGCCCCGCAACACACCGCCGGGCGTCCGACTCGGGTCCGCTCACGCCTCCGAGCCGTCGCCGTCGCGGACGGGCAGCGGCTCGTCGGGGATCCGCAGCCGCTTCGCCCGTCCCACGGCCGTGAAGGCCCCGAGAAGCAGTGTGAGCCGGAGGCCGCTCTGCGGCGGGGCGATCATCGGGCCGTAGCGCCGGCTGACGAGCCCCAGGTACGGCAGGTTCAACCCGTGGTCCCCGTAGTCCTCCGGAGCGAGCGCGTGTTCCGCGAGTACGAACTCCTTGAACGCCAACCCGGGCGTCATACTCACCGCGAGCACGACCTCGTCGTCGCCGACGACCTCGTACCCGTGGGGCGTCCCCGGATCGATCGTCACCGTGTCCCCGACCTCGAGGGCGTGTTCGACCCCGTCGACGGTCGCCCGGAGACGACCCTCGTTCACGCTGATCGTCTCCGTCTGTTTCGGGTGGGCGTGGACCCCGACCTCGTGGTCGACCCCGAGCGTGAACGTGAGCGTGAGCGGCCCGACGGCGGGGTCGTCGGGCTCGTTGTAAAACGTGACGCGCTCCGCTCGAACGGGGTGTTCGGTGACCGTCACCTCGCGTCCGCCGCGCGATTCGACCCACTGCCGCCCGTTCTTTCGCGGGACAGACTGACTCATGACATCCACCGTCGACGGGGAGTGAGATAAATACGCGGGCCGGCGACGAGTGACGGGGCTGGTCGTCGACGACCTGACTCACCCCCGGTTCGTCGACGGCGCGATTCAGACCCGGTTCGTCGACGGCGCGATTCAGACCCGATCGTCGCGGCGGATCGAGTCGATCGCCACCGGGAGCGCCGACAGCGAGTCGATCGTCGCCGCGGGGGTCGCGTCGGCGGGCGGACCGTCGTCGCCCTCGCCGGCCGTCCCGGTGTATGGCCGCTCGATCAGGACCGGATCGAGGCCCGCGCGATGAGCGGCCGTCACGTCGGTCCAGCGGTCGCCGACGTAGACGCCGCCGTCGGCGTCGAGCCGTGCGAGCGCCCGCTCGATGAACGTCGGGTCCGGCTTGCGCCGCCGGTAGTCCGCGACGGTCGGTCGCCGGCCGATGACGACCTCGAACCGGCCCGGGAAGCGGTAGGCCGCGACGAACGAGGCGGTCGCCAGCCGGTTGTTGCTCACCAGGGCGAGCCGCCGCTCGCCCGCGAGCGTCGTCAGCGTCGCCGCCGCGTCCGGGTCGGTCGCCCGGGCACCGGACCGGACCCGCGCGTTCGCCCGACGCGAGGCGTGGCGCTCCCGGGCGGCCCACCACGCGTCGACGTCGATCCCGAGCGCCGCACACGCGTCGGCCATCGATGGGTCGTACGCGCTTCCCTCCAGCACCGCGGCGAGGTCGGCGAGATCGGCGGGGAGGTCCCGAACCCCGAGGTCCGCGAGCGCGTCGTGGGCCGTCATCCGGATGGGCGAACGCGCGGGCATGCGGACGGCGCTCGTGCTCACCGGCGTGACCGACCGGGCGGCGGTCGAGGCCCACGACGTCGAGCCGGACCACGTCCTCGACTCGCTCGCGGACGCCGGG
>LFFM01000706.1_pt1 | contig 23456 bp, 20 predicted proteins | sample 643131 | NCBI WGS metagenome assembly LFFM01 (sample SAMN03777445, study PRJNA286221) | soda lake metagenome | biome: soda lake; feature: Kulunda steppe; material: water; isolation source: sample Tc-Br brine of Tanatar trona crystallizer | place: Russia: Kulunda steppe | collected 2011-07
CTCACGGAACCGAGCGGGTGCGGCGTGGGGGACGTTCCTGCGGATGCTCGAATACAAGTGCGAGCGTGAGGGAACGCACTTCGTCGCGGTTGACGCGGAAGATACGACGAAGGAGTGCGCGTCCTGTAGTGTCAAGACGGACAAACCGCTGTGGGTTCGTGAACACTCCTGTCCCGCCTGCGGGTTTGAGGCGGACAGGGACGCGAACGCGGCGTGGAACATTCTTTCTCGCGGCCTCGAAAACGTAGGAGTGGTTCACTCCGAAGTAACGCCTGTGGAGACTGCGCTCCCTGTGGATACGCCTATATCTGCAAAGCGCGTCGTGGAAGCAGGAAGCCCCACCCTCAAACGCGAGCCGTCAGGCGAGCGGTAGGGTGGGGTAGTTCACAATATAATCAACCAATACCCAATCGTATGCTCCATATAGTTTTTTACCGTATATTGATCCACACACGCATGGAAAAGAAAAAGGAATTCTATTACGAGCCCGAAGAAGGTGAGCAACTTAGTGTAGCAGTCGTTACAGCCGTCGCAGATGCGCATGACGAAGATGTACTTGAGCAAAAATGGAATATCAGCGAAGACATCAACACAGATTCTCTTGACGGGCTCTTTCAGAAACGAAATCTGAAAATGACGCTCCAATTTGAAGCAGACAGTACGACAGCGACGATAACCGCAGATAAAACTGGGAATCCAGTCATCAAAATCGAATCACACCGGTAACGAGCCACCCGGGGGTAGAGAGACACGAGTTAATACAATCGTGTATGGGGGAGACAAACTGAGGGTTTAACTCTACCGTGAGAAAACATGCTTTTACAGATCTCACATAATGTTCGAAGACATTTCTACCCGAATTCTCCCCGTTATTATTGCTGCGGGAATCCCTGCTATGGTGATTTTGTTTTATGGAGAGGGTGCGATTGTTGGCAAGGTGTTTCAGGTTCCACTGATTTTCATCGGATACGTTACTGCCACTTCACCCTCTACGCAACGACTATTGTTTCTTTGTATACTCTGCATTCTCGCTACAGTAGTTGGGCAATGGACGATATACCGGAGTTTCAACAAGGAGGCACCGGAGCTTATCGATGTTGGTGAACGAGTCCCAGCTCTGAACAAATTCCCACAGAAGGTTGCCAACCGAATTGGTGAGAGGAAGATGGACCTCATTGAAGGATGGTTTGAGAAAGGTGGTGCGCTGGCAATCATCTTCACCAATGCAGTCCCCGTGATCCGATGTTTGATAGCAATTCCAGCTGGCCTCAATAACTACTCCAGAGAAAAGTTTCTTCTCGCAACTGCAATCGGAAATGTCGTCTATATTTTCTTTCTCCTTGGAGCAGTATACGGGATTGGTGTGCTCACACGCTTGTTTTTGTGAGGCGTCGTTTCATTCGAGAACTGTGATAGAGTGCAAATCTCCGGCATGCCGGACGATCCGGTCTCCTGATTCATTGTGCCCGATTTTGTTAAACCGAATCAGGTCGTCTTTCTCTTCGTCAAAGTGGTCGATATGAATCTCCGCAGTCGTGAATGGTGACCCGAAGAATTCTGTTTCAATACTCAAGCGATAACTCTCTCGATCATCGAAGACGGAGCTGTTGACGCTAAAGACACGTCCGTTAAACTGGTCGGTGTCTGTTTCGACGCGAATGAGAGAGTCAACGGGTGTGTTCTTGATGTCTTGAAGCAACTCGATGCTACTTTCGGGGAGTGGTTCGGTATCTTGTGAGGAGGAGTCTTCGCGTGTTGTGTAGTGGTCATCGCCAACATGAAGATACACAAGTTCGAGCGCATATTCTGAGGCAAAGTAGCCTTTCTTCGCCCATTCCATCGGGTCGATCCCGAGGGGCTGTTCATAATCGAACTGGACTTTCACGGAGTCTTCAACACTCCCGTCAGGTGCGATCACATCGACTTTTGCGTAGCGTTCTGCCGGGCCTTCCGGCGGTGTTTCTTGGACTTCACCACCATCAGCTACAAGATCGTTTGAGTAGATACAGTCGTGGTCAACGTCTTTGACTGTAGCAGCCGCATTTCCACAGACCTCACATCGAACACCATCATCTGTTCGTTCAAGATATGGCTGTGAAACCGGGGGGTTTGCGGAAGGCTCTGTTTTCTCGTCACCGTGTGAATGTGAATTTGGATTTGAATTGGAATCCATTGTCTTGTTTTCTGTGTGTAATATACTCTCTGTTACAGTAAAACGATAGGGATTTCGAATGGGCAATTTTGTTGGCAAACAAAACAACCGGGAGAGCGTGCCGAAGTGGACCACTCAATCGGTTAACGATTTCACTCCACAAAATTGCTGAAAACGTGAGAGAAGTGGACCGGCGCTTGGATTCGAGTTGCCTCTACGCCGCGTTGTTGCCGCGACTTACACCGTCCGCGATGATCTTGTACAGCAGGCCCGCAGATCCTGCAAAGCGCGTCGTGGAATCAGGAAGCCCTACCCTCAAGGAGCGAACGGCGTCAGCCGTGAGTGAGTAGGGTAGGGTAGTTCACTCAAATCGGAATAATAAACGTTTCAACGACTGTGGAAGAAGACCTGAAACCACACTGGTGACCGCTCGAAAGGAGACGGGTTCTAACTTCGTTGGCGATAGCGCGACGACATCGGTAATCGAAATATTGTATTCCGACTCCTCGATTTCTTCCCGTATCGTGTATACGTCGTACAGGAGTGTCCCCGCAGTCAGGAGTAACCCAGTAGCCAAGAAGAGTGAGGCAATGGAAGAATCTGCCCCAACCCCCATCGCGCCCGGGTATGACGACACAGATAACAGACTCAACATGACGTAAAAATCCATGTTGTGCAACCTTGCTAGTGACCTATGACGATTGGATGGCGGAGATCGAAGCGAGATCGGCGACTTCAGGCCATCAACGAACGCTACCGTCTCGCCTTGTCGTCGGAATAAGTCGTTCCGTTTGTCTAAGTTCCCTGACGACCACGGGTTTCCATTAACGTTTCCTTTGGCATCCAACTCAGCCATGAGTCTCTCAAATTGCATTCGCCTCGGAGAGACACCTCCCGCCACACTGAACGATAAAAAAGAAACATCCGGGTTCAAATTGAACGATGTCCCACAACACGGTGCTTCAAACAACTCGTTTTCAAGAAACGGGTAGAACACCCGGACTTCAGTTACCTCCTCACAGACTGGACAGGTGAACCGCACGTCACTCACGTCTGAATTTAACGGGATTTCGTGTGCGTTCTCACCTTGAGGGTGTGGCAACGTATCGTCCGTGTACTTTTCCATGTCGTCAATCTCGTTCAGTGAAATGCGTGATAGCTGAGAAAAATGATCGTGTTCATACTCGCTCTGCTCTGACTGGCCTTCAATGCAAACACGGTCATCACTACCAACAGCCCCGTCTCCCTCTACATCACCAGTGGCGTCGTGAAACGCTCCCGTGGTCGTCACCTCATCGACTGGATTGGACATACAACACACTTTCCAACGACTACGTTTAAAGAATTGGGATTACAGAAGTACAAGGCGGATGCCACGGGACTTGACCCCGAATCTATTGACCCTGCCCACCCGGACTTAGCGTACCATTCATCACTGGAGATCCGCGTCCCAAGTTCATCAGTCCCGTGAATCACGTGGCCAATCGCCTGCCGAACTTTCCGTGCAGCTGGTATTTTATTCGTTGCATCAAATATGAATTTTCATTCAGTATTTCATAGGAGGAGAGGGATTCGAACCCCCGTAGCACCTACGGCACAGGTCCTAAGCCTGTTGTCGTTGACCACTTGACTATCCTCCTTCTTTGTTTTTGTAGGTTGAGTGCGGGGGACGGGATTTGAACCCGTGAACTCCTACGAGGGCAGATCTTAAGTCTGCTACCGTTGACCGGGCTGGGCTACCCCCGCACACTATTTTGTGGGTGGAAGACGGTACGGATCAACACCAGCTCACACCCGGACGCCACAACCGAGATTCGAACTCGGAACCCCATACGGTGATGGGGGACGGAATAGCAACCCGCTGAGGTCACCTGTCCTCTTGTTGTGGCTCGTTCGGTGTGGTGTGAGAGGCCGCACAGCGCGTCGACAGCAAAGATAGGTGTGAGACGCGCCGGGGGAGGGATTTGAACCCCCGAGCCAACTACGGCCTCCTGTATTCCACACAGGCCCGGTACCAGACTACGGTTACCCCGGCATGGTGAGGACGGTGGAGACGAGATTTGAACTCGCGGAACAGGCAATCTGCTCTGACCCGTTTTCAAGACGGGCACCGTTGGCCGGGCTAGGTAACTCCACCGCGTGTGAGCGCTCACACCGCTTTGAAATCAACGCTCATGGGCAAACAAAACAAACGCAGGATAGTGAGCTTGAAATCACCGAAAGAATTCAGGTTGAGTCCTGAAATCCCCGGTTACAACTGTATCCTACACACGCAGGGCTAATGAGAGGGACCGACTCGAACGGCGTAGACCGCATGCGTGTGTAGGCATGATCGCCTATCTACTGTTTCTATATCCGGGTATAAAAATGCTATCGTTTCATCATGGTTGATGCGCAAACACGATCACAGCTGTGTGATGTTCGTCTCTTCATATGAGTCTGCATCGACTGTGTAGTCAATCTCGACGGCAGAGCAATCGGGACACACCAACGGCGGGGAATCACGGGGATCTTCTGAAACCGTCACTTGTTCTCCACACCGATCACAGTCGTATCGAAATAGGCATGTTGCCATACCCATCATACACCGACATCACTGAAGAAGTCTTTCTATTTTTGTCAACTACCTGACTCAAGGAGAGAGTCCCGCCGTTCACGGCGGGCGTGAATCCGACACTCCACGTCACAAACCACGTTCGACGCTTACTCCGGGGTATCCTCTCTGACTTTCTTTTCGCCTTCGAGGAGTAAGCCCTTCCACGTCAATCCACGGTGCTTCTTCAGTTCCTTCAGTCGTTCGTATTGTTCGTCATCGTCAAACTCGACACGAATTGCGACCACAGAATATCACACGAACGGAACAATTATGTGCGTTACGGTATAATCAGTAGTTGATGAAGCGAGCCAACACGTTTGAAGTGGTTCCGCAGTCCGAGGAGGATGAGGAGTTGCTTCGACGCCTGTTGGACGCTTCTGCCGCGCTTTGGAACGAAATCAACTACGAGCGCCGCGAGAACTATGCCGATCCCGACGCCGACGTATGGGACATCAGCGAGTATCGGGGTCGCTATGGCGGAACACTCGGCGCATCCACGGTTCAGCAAATCGAACGGAAGAACCGCGAAGCGTGGAAGTCGTTCTTCAGCCTCAAGAAGAAGGGCGAAGCCAACGACAAACCCGGATTTTGGGGAAACGCAGACGAAGGTCGAGAACTCCGCACGTACATCCGCAACACGTCGTACTCCGTTGAGTGGGGCGAATACTCCCGGCTCGAAATTCTTGTCGGCAAAGACCTGAAAGACGAGTACGGGCTTGGACACCGCGAACGCCTCCGACTCGAAGTTCGAGGCGATCCCAACTGGCAGGAGTACGAGAAGCAGGGTCGGTTGGAGTTGTTTTACGACGAGCAAGCACAGACATTCAGGGCCTTTCAGCCAGTCACAATTAGCGAAAATCATTCTCGACTGGCACAACCACTGGCTTCGGAAGAAGCCGCTCTGGATATTGGTGCGAACAACCTCGTTGCCTGCACGACCACGACCGGACAGCAATACCTGTACGAAGGACGTGATCTGTTCGACAGGTTCCGTGAAACAACGCGAGAAATCGCACGGCTCCAATCGCTCTTGGAGGACGGTCGATACAGCAGTCATCGTATTCGACGCCTGTACGACCGACGTACCAAGCGACGTGACCACGCCCAAGATGCACTCGCCCGCGATCTCATCGAACGCCTGTACGACGAAGGCGTTTCGACGGTGTACGTCGGGGCGTTGACGGACGTGCTTGAGACGCACTGGTCGGTAGAGACGAACGCCAAGACGCACAACTTCTGGGCGTTTAGAGCGTTCGTGAATCGGTTAGCATGTACTGGTGAGGAATACGGTATGTCGGTTGAGATACGGTCTGAAGCGTGGACGAGTCAGGAGTGTCCGAATTGCGGTTCGACGGAGGACACGACGCGCCACCGCGACACGCTGACGTGTCCGTGTGGGTTCGAGGGGCACGCCGACCTCGTGGCGTCAGAGACGTTCCTTCGGCGTCACCAGAACTCTTCGAGTTCTGGTTGGCGAACGAGACGCGAAGCATCTCGTCAACGGCAGACAACAGTAACACGGTCGATGGCACGGCCTGTATGCCTCAAGTGGGACGACCATTCATGGTCAGAGTCACCACGCTCAGTTCCCAACGAGGAGCATACGAACCCGCAAGTTGCCTCCGTGGGTCGGTAAGCGATACCCCCAGCGCGAGGAAACCTCGCCGTTCACGGCGAGGAGGATGTCATTCAGCACCGTGGTAGGCGTCGTACATTGAGTATACCGCAACAATTGGATATGTGAATATTCCGATGACGATGAAGACTAAGAATACGTTGATGATCTGAACGACAGTGAGCACGACCCCTTTAGCGATTTCACCGTTATACATCTGACCAGCACCAGCAAATAGCGGTACGAAGAACCCAAGCGCAGAGAGAAGAACGGCAACCCCTTGGTCATCTCCGCTGGAAGAGGAAGACGAATTGGGCGTGTTCTGTTCAACCCCACATTCGGGACAGATTACTGCTTGATGGTTGATCGCTGAACCACACTGCTGGCAGTATTTTTTATCTGGGGAGCTGGTAGTTTCTCCAGTAGATACATCATTGGTTGCGCGTTTTGCCTCAACTTCAGCATCACCCTCATGCGTGTGTTCGGGGTTTGTGACTGCGGGGTCGCTTTCTCCAGAGTTGTTTGGTTGATTTTCCATGAACTGTATTGACTGGTGTTTGTGTATAAATGTATGGACATTATCAGTGCCCGTTGTATCTTGGGAGTGTCACAGAACCGTTGGTACGGTTTCCTTGAGGAAGGCGACGTAGAATCCAATTTATTAATGCACATCACAGCAAATGGTGTAGTAGATATGAGTAATAGAGCACTTGTAGCCTATGAGAACACCAACGGGTCGTTTGACCTGTACTACTCGCACAACGGCGCACGTGACTATCTACTGTACCCAGTGTTACAGGAGTATGTGAGTGGGAATATAAACCGTGATGCGATGGGTGCGCCACGATTCATTCCGAGTGAACTGAAACAGGTGATGAGGCAAGCAAATACGGAATCGGGGAAGTTTAAGATCGGAACGGACGGAAAACTCATTGACCCCGACCCACTTGACATTGGACTCTCTCTTGAGGAAGTCGAAAAACACATCGAGTATGGTAATATTGAAACGCTCTACATTGTGCGTGATGGAGCTGTAGAGACGTACTTGACGCTTTCAGGGAATGTCCGCTCACTATACGATCTAGCAGTCAGTGCGAAGATACAGATTTTCGAAAAACGGAAGAACGAAACGGTGATGGATTTGTTTGGTGATGATGGATTCACCCGTGACGCTCGGTGGGTCTTTGAGGGGGATAACTTTTCACCAGCAGGGCTACGGTCGTACCCAGATGAGGCAATTGACATTCTTACACACAACCACGATTATCTGCTAACGTCATTACGACAAGCCCAAAAGGAGGAACAAAAGCAGGTTGAGCAGGGAGAAGACATCAACGGTGCGCAGGGAGCGATTGATATTCAGGGGTATGTGTTACAGGTCACCGGGAAGACAGACACAATCCCACCGACGAACCCCGGCATTTTAGTCCGTGTTCCGTGGGTTGATGGTGACCCCATATTCCCATGGGTGGATGGCTATGATTCCAGTGGAATCGTCCCCTCGCCGCGGCGTGTTGTAAACCACGCGCGATTTGAGGCTTCGAAAGATCTCTGGAACAGAGCCAACCTCGATGAGTGTGACGAACTAGCCAATGTCGATTGGAGTGTGGATGAATACAAAAAGCCACTTGTAAACTGTTCGTGTATATTCTTTGTCCATCTTCAAGATGAGTTGAATGACTACATCTCAACCGAACTCATGCCCGAATACAGCACGGAACTGATGAACATGGCCCGTGACATATACGATTCCGGGTCATCTTCGGCCCAGTAGTTGGGTGGCGGAGGTTTTTGTTTGGTCTGAAAAGTGAGTTTTTAACTGTTAGTACATCTTGAGTTATGAGTATGTTATCTTTAGCTATTGAGGGAATGGAATCCCGATTACAGCACGGAACCGGACAACACAGTTTTTCCACACAGATGTGTGGTGATGGGGTGGTTCGATAATGCCAACCCGACGCCAATACATCGGGTCGATAATGGGCATCGGTGCAGCTGCCCTCGCAGGGTGTACTGGTGCTGATCTTCCCGATTCGGTCGAACCTGCATCTTCTGGTTGGGGTCTTCCACAAGGGACGGCAGCTGGCACTCGAACAAATCCAACTACTGATTACATCACGGCAAATCTTCGGAGTGTTGCTCAGTTTGGAGTTGACGAAGAAAGCCCTGTAGATAGGAACATCAATGCGACAATTCCAGACCGAGAGGGTGTTCTACTGTTTTCAGATGACGGGGTAACACAGACAGCGTGGAGTGGAAGTGAAAACTGGCAATATGAATCTGATAGCCCTGTTTTAACAGGCGCTCTCATTCAGAATGTTGTCGTTGTTGTGTTGGCAGATGCGGTGATCGGTCTCCAGTACACAAGCGGCGATGTATTGTGGACAACTACAACTGCGGATGTTGAAGCAGAGATCTTTGCGAGTGAGCCGACGTTCACAGAGTACATCACCGCAACTGATGGAGAGCGATTGGCTGGCGTGCGAGATGTGGTCTGTATTGGGACGGAAAACGATACCGGGCTCGTCATCATACACGCAGGCACGGGCGATATCGAGAGTGCGTATGTTTCTGATGGCACAGGGGTCTTAGAGAGTAACCCCGCGTATGATCGCGCAAATGGGGTGCTTGTGTTATCCACCTCAAACGCACGCATTGGTCTCAACGGACAGACTCTTGAAGAAGAGTTTAGTGTGGAGTCAGGAATTTCACAGGATCTCTTCACACACTACGGAATATCGATCACACATACTGGTGCTGGGTCGATCACGGCAATCGACACAACAATCGAACAGCAGTATGAAAATGACATTGAATCGATTGCCCAAGAGAGCCGAAATCAGTGGAGTATGGCTGACACCAGTCCTGTTAGGGCCGGGCCAAGTAGGGTAGGTGCGCAAGCTGTGTTCCCAACAGATACCGGTGTCGAGACTGTTTCAGTGACTTCTGGTGTAGTGACATGGCGGGCAGAAGAATTAGGCGCGTGCGAGGCTGTTGCGTCATCAAAGGGCCATCTGTATGCCCTTACATCACAGGGGCGTGTGTTTGTTCTTGATGGGCTCACTGGAGATGTCATAACGGACCATTTCGTTGAGGGCGAGTGGGACGATCTCTCTGTGTGGGGTGAATACATCTTACTTACTGGCGAAAGTAATGGTGTCGTCGTCCTACAGGGTGATGAATCAGAAGACGGGCTAGAACCACTCCTTGACATCCTCCAAGAAGATATTATGGACCAGCGACTCAGGTTCACCGGAAACGAGGAGATTCAAGAGTTGGCTGACGAGCCGATTAATTCTCTTGATGACATGCCGGGTTCAGACATTGATGGATTGGTACAGGATATTCTACAGCAATATGAAAATGGAGAAATTCCCTATATTCGCGCGAGAAATATGCTAGAGCGGATGATGTACTACTTCGAAATGTTAGATATGAGCCTTGAATTCATCCAAGAAAATGAGGAAGGCATTGACCCGTTCACTGTTGGTGATAACAGGGCTGTGAGCAATGAATCATTGCTTCTGCCACCAGAGATGGAATATTTCGGGGATCAAGAGTTAGGTGACTATACGAACCCTGACGTGAGTTTAGCATTGATGTATTCGCGGCGTCTGTCACGGGCAGTATTTGATGCTATTTCTTCGATACCCGGAGCTGGCCCATTGAAAACTCCAATGGCTATTTGGGGTATTATAACGGGCGAGTTTGGAGAGATGGGAGATGAATTCTATAACTATCTGTTTGAACTGTTGATGAACAGCGGTGTTGAAGAAACAGAGCAATATATTAATAATAAACTTGATCAAGATCTGATTCCTCAATGGGTAGCAAACGCACTCTTCGCGTGGATAACAAACACGGTGTCCCCTGCTGCTATTGTGGTGAACGATCCAATAAGCGGGGATGTCAGAATTCTCCGACCAGAACTCGTCACTGATACAATTGATGCTCTTATAGAGCATATGGCAGAAAGTATGGTAGAGACGCACGAATTTAGTGCTGAGATTACCCGCAGGAACATTGTAGGAGCATATACAGACATTCCCGATGATGAGTATATGATAGAAAATCCAGATTACACTAGAGATAATGATGAACCTAGAGAAATACTGAACCCAGAGATCCCAGTCGTACTACGTGATAGCTTCTACGATAGACACCAAGGAATTACGGCAGCCGATGTGCCAAAGAATGTGACAGAGAGTGATCTCTTTGACAATCTTGATAGGGTTGATTCTCTGCCCGGAAACCAGACACAGGCTGCGGCAACCACACTCGCACTCCAACGACGGTTGGTAGGACAAACACAAGGCATTCTTGGGCTCATCTATCCGTATGAATTCTTTGACACAGCGATGGAAGCTCGCGCTGATCTAGAAATCGAGGGTCAACAGAAGATAGCAAATGCAGGTGCCGATGTCCTTGACGTTGATGAAGATGTAGAGTTAGAAGACACACTGTATGAAGATATCATTCGGTTCCGTTTCCGAGTTGGACAGGGAGCTGCTGATGTGCTAGGAATCAGCAGTGTAGCTAATTTGACCCACACTCTGTTGAGCTCATTCTATCTCCGTGGCGGGTTAAATGAAACAATGGCTCTTGTTTCAGATCAAGGCTCTCACGACATTTTATTCGGTGTGAATGAGTCAGACCCGGGTGCAGAAACGCTATTGTCGAAGCCACCCAAGTTCACGTCTGAAGACAGAACCGGATTTGATGATTATGGTGATGCGTTTGAGGAGAGAATTCAAGAGGATAACAGAGGCGAGTCTGAGGACGAAGGCGAAGATGAAGATGAAGCACAAAACGAGTAACTATACGAAATCGAAGATAACACAACACACAACTTCAAAACAATGAACGAACACAACGACACACAAGAGCAGTTGTTTGGCAGTAACGACCCAGACCCGGAAACGATAGAAACAGGGAAAGAGTTTCGAGAGGTGTTACAAACACTTGTTGAAGATGGTAGTGAGAACGTCACTGAAACCATGTTTCAAGAGCGGGCAGGTGCTCTTGTAGATGCGATATTTTCTGAAGATGATGAGATGTCTGGCGATGTCCGAGATCTTGACAACTATTCATCACGTGCAACAGGCGAGCAGGTAGACAATTTGACGAATTATTTCGAAACAACGATTGAGGCAACAGTAAATAGGTCATGGATTCTCTCGATAATTGAGGGATATGAAGCACGGGGCACAGACCTTAATGTAAACCACGAACGGGTATTGGAACTCTTGGACAACTTCATCGAGACTGAAGAAGACATCCCCGAGCGGCGGCGTGACGGGCGTGATGCTATGGATGACATTGAATCAGACATTAGCAATCCCAGATCGCCATTTGTGGAAGGGAGTGATAGGTCAGACGCACTCTCACAAGACCAACAGCAATCGAGTGAACGTAGTAACCGGGATAGTGAAGTTGCCTTAGATATTGTTGATCGTCCAGATGAGTTGATTCCAGTCGGCGCTGTTATCGTGTTACCTGTGAGTTTCCGAACTCGCAGAGAACGAGACCAACAGACCGATGGAACACTGTCTGTCTCTCTTTCAGAACCACTATACGGTGGCTTTGTGGACTTTGACCCAACAGCTGAACAACCAGTAAGTCCAGATGTTGAACCCACCCTTCGAGAAGCCGTTGAGGGACAATCGCCAACAAATCCTGTTGGTGCCGGAGATACTGACGCTGAACGGACAGTCAATATTGATAGAGATAGAGATGTTGTCGGACTCGCAGTGTATGTAGACGATGTTGGCGTCGAAGAGATAGATATCACAGTTGAGTCTGATGCAACTGACATCACGAGAGCAGAACAAAGTATTCTCTTGCAGGTTCAGACGGAGGACTTTATTGAAGCTCGGGCTGATGCGCTTGACCAGTCATTACCGTGGTACTTGATCGGCGGTGGTGGTGTGGCAGCCGCTGGTGCTATGGCAGGCGGGTACCTGCTGTATAATAAAATGAGCAGCGACACACAAACCGAATGATTCCAGTTTGATAGATGCATTACAGAGAACACAAAGGTTCATCATTGCGAGAACAGTACCCTGACACAACGACACTATGGAATTTTCACGACGATCTCTCTTAGGCGGTGTTGTTGGCGGGGTTGTTGCTACTTCAGGGTGCCTCACACTCGGCAACGGGTGTGTGTCCGAACCGCCATCCGAAGAGCAGATGGTGGCCGGTGATTTACAACTACATCGGGTCACGTTACACGGAACACAGTACAAAATAGAGGTGTTACGAAATGACGAACAGACAGAACTCGCTATCCGTCTTGCTAACGAATTAGAAGATGAGGGTGCAAGTATAACAACATCTGATGCGTGGTCAGGCCGAAGTGGGGGAGATAGATGGGAAATGTGGGTGTATGGAGAGTTTACGGAAGAAGAAATTAATGCGTATGTTGCTGAATATGATCTTGACGCGAGGGTTACAACACGAAGCGGTGCCCCATCTGGGAGCCGAATACTTAGCGATTCGCCAACAGACACACCATGGAGATTTCTCAGTAGAGGCGGTGAATTTGGGCGGCGTGCAGAAGTATGGAAACAGTTACCCGATCTTCTCCACCCATTCACACTCTATAACGTAGGCAGTGACGCCAATTGTATGGCATTTTACCAAGACCCAGATCTTCATATTGGGCCATACGTCCAGCAGTTACTAGAACAGAGAGGACATGTGAATTTGCTTGCTGATGGAATCTCCCCCACTGAGAGTGAGTACAACACACCCGTTCTCCGACCGGGACAAATAGTTGAGCCGAATCGGTCAACAACCGGCGATGTGTACCACGACCCTTCAGAGATACATCTTAGCGAACTCTCCGTAGACGATAGTGATGGTATACAGGACTGGGAAAGTCATTGGCAACCCGCGTGGGAACGATCTGGCCCAAAAGTACGGATGAGTGGGGATTTCTTCCGAGTAGGATTGCCAGAGTTAGTCGAGTGGTATCAAGAACACTTCAACACAATCCCAACGACGATCACGTTGCGTGTAGACCAACAACCGATTGCGAGTGAACGGTTAGAGTCGCTTGTAGAAACACCAGCAGAACCGGACACCTATGGTTCAACTGGAGACCACCACCCAACACCATTCCCGAGAATCTCCCCAGAAATGGCTGCATTGCTCACTGTATATCTAGCAGCACCTTATGAGATGGATTTGGGCTCTCAATTGACAATCGGCGAGTGAACCGCCTTAGGCTAATTCACTCTTCGGACAAGATCTCTTCGCGGTCGTAGAGTTCTTCAAAGATATTGAGAGAGAGCACTTCTTCACGGGGCATATATTTCTCAGGGTCAAGCCCTTCCGGGAGGGTTTCTGTTGTCGACACTTGCTTACCGTAATGTTCCTGAACGTATTGACGTTCAGCATGGGTAATGTACGGGTAAATCCGGTTGTTTCGTGCAGAGAGGATTTCAGCCGGTGTTTGCGTTTCTTCTTTTACAACCACATCAGAAGACTGAACGAGAGTGTGTGTTTGTGGAAGGACGCGATATTGCTTTCTCTCAACCCCAAATCGACAGTACACTTCTTCCGGCGTTGGGTTTTCAGATGTTGTTTTAACAACTAACTCTGTACTCCCATCGACCCACTCACCAGTTTCAACGTCCAGCAGACCGATCTGTTCTAGTGTGGACGATTCTTCATCTCCCTCCGCGGGTGTCAAAACTCGATATACTCCAAGTTTCATAGTTAACATATTCGCCTCGGGCTATTTGTACCCTTACATTCTGTCTGCAAAACTATACTTATCGATCAAGACTCATTGGAACTGGCTTGGGTCACGATTTCGGTATTCGTGTGCGAATGTTTCGACATGGTTTTCAAAGCGGTCACTGATCCGCGTTGGGCCATCTCGTGGCCCTTGAACCATACTAGAGACCTCGCCGACAGTTCCGTATTCTTCATTGAAGTAATCATCAATGGGCTCTATCGCGTTTTTCACACGGTCAACAGCGCCAGTCCCTTCTATTTCGTTTGCAATTTCTGTCGCACGGTCTAACACTTCACTCGTGGTCACGTCGAAATCGTCGCCAGCATATTCGCGTAATTCTTCGAGACCAGAATCAATCATTCCTCTGTAACTGGCTTCTGCGTCAGCTGTTGAGTCAAAGTCGCTGGTGTAGTCATAGTCGAATGTGATAACCGACCCATCTTCACCGATTTGAAGATTGTCCTTAGAAAGGTCTCCGTTACCCATCAGAACATTTGCAGCGAGTGTGTCACGGGCCTGATCAGCGTCTATACGACTCCCGTATGTCTCTAATCTATCGTCACCACTTTCTAACCCGACAGCATCATAGTTTGGACGGGATACGCTTTCGACGGCAACCGTCTCTGTCTGTGTATCGAATGCGTGACCGGGAGAACGAACGCCCATGGCGTCGAGTCCCGCAGAGACTGCCATTTGACTTTGTGCATGGCGAGGCTCTGGTGGGTACGGATCTTTGGCTACTTCATACCCGTAATCGGTGACAAACGCAGTTGTTGCTGCCCGTGAATCAGAAGCATCGAGGCGAGAAACAGTCATGTGACTTTCTGTTCGCCCAGTTGTGTCTGTGTATTCTCCGAGAGCTCCCGTTTGGGAAATATCACCGGGGTCGTATGTTTGCCACGTCCCAAACGTCCGCGAGTCGCCACTTGGTGATTGTGCGCGGTGTCCGTCTAGTCCAGCCCGAACGGTGCGGGATTGAACACCATCTGCAAATAGTTGTCGGGAGATCTGCGCTGGAGTTGGTGCCTCATCAGATGATGCAAACCGTTCAGTTGAAAGGTCCATTGACTCAACTTCAGCAGCATCTGTATCAGAGATATGCATTTGGTCTGTGAAATCACGAGTATCTGGTGACTCTGGGTTGCCTAGTTGGGCCTGAACCGTCCCCCCTGCACCACCCCCACGACTCTGTTGTGAATCACCACCACTCTCTGACTCTGGACTCTCTTCATCACCACCCGAATCCGGGTCAGTATCTGGTTGATCAGGACTATCAGACGGTGATGGCGTTTCGGGTGGGTCATCACTTTCTACGTCATCGAAGTCAGTCCCCGAACTATCATCACTACTTCCAATAGTTGGCGTTCCTTCTATGTCACTCTCTCGCCCACGTTCATCCATATCGGCTCCCGATGTGTCAGGAGCACGTGAACCATCACCCATTGGAATCACCTGTTTGATCCTCTTGTGTGGTATTACGTGAAGGTGCTGGTTGTTTTCCCCCTATCTTCCCAGCTTCTGCTGGCCCCATTGCACCGGGATCTCGTTTTCTCTCTCCAAACCCATACCCGCCCTCTTCTGATGCTCCAGAAAGGCTTGGGGTGAGATCATCTCCAACTGAAACTCCCCGGTTGATTTCTAATTTAGGCCGCGTTGAACCGCCATCCGGTCCAAATTGCGCTGAATAATTTGCTGGGAGAGAAACACCTTTGCAAACTGCCTTTGTAAACTCTTCATACCGATTTTGCATTTCAGACGTTCGCCTCGATTTGGGGGCGATTCGATTCACCCATTGATTGAGTCCAGCACCACCAATTACTGAATCTGGAAGACCCTCAAGCGAGTATTTACCTGATGGAGATAACAACCCAATGACGATCAACGGGTAGCCATCAAATTCGTCCTCGATTGTCTCAATATCTCTTCGAAGAGCAGGATACCCACCCCCACCACCAATAGTCATGTACTGGACCCCATATTTCGCAATAAATGGCGGGTTGAGGGTTTTGATAACCGAATAAAACTGTTCTCTCTCCTCTTTGGTTGCTCCTTTGATGAGCGGAATTACGACAGGGCCTTTTGATTCACTGAGACACTCTTTTGGGATTTCTGTTTCATCCACTACTTGGTTGATTTCTCCCGGAGATAATTCCCCGAATAGATAATCCATATCGATTGTCCCTTGGAGTATTTGTCTAATATTTTCTTCTCGCTCTTCAGCATCCATGTCACCATACACGGGGAAGTCAAACGGAATGACGTAATCTGGTTCGAGTTTATTGATGATCTGCAATTCATCGACAAATGAGAACTCAGCAAGCGCAGCGTCACTGATTGTCGAGGTGAGAATGACCTGTGTTTCAGGTGGGAAAAATGGTTCCTCATACATGACGATACGCGAAGCATGAATGAGATCAACCATTACGGCTGGCGGGCGAACAGCCCAGAGGAAACGGTGGTGTGACCGTTGGCGTTCTATTTTGGGTATTGGACCATACAGAGGGAGAGAAGACGGTTTATGAGACGGTTCTGTTGACATTGCTTGTCTATTTGTTTTTCTGGAGTAGGTAAAAACCTATGCGAGTCAATCACAGGAGATCTGTTCTCTCTAGACGAGTGACAAAGTTATTTAACTAGTCAACAAAGTTGTATTACTGTGCGACGAAGACAATTCCTTTCCGTTGGAGCAGCCGTTACAGCAGTTGGATTGAGCGGATGTACAGACTCTCTTGGTATGGGTGGTAGCTCTGGAGATACCCCCGACTACGCAACGTGGATTCCAAGAGAAGGTGCAACACCAGAAAGTGAGCCACTCATCCACGCGCATGTGGATTGGGAATGGCTAAATGAAGCTGATGACCTCTCCGATGAACCCTCTGATGAAAGCGTCGATGATTTTGTCGATGAGCAAGCAGAACCTCTCTTTGAGGGGCCAATAGGCGGCATCACTATGATCGCTTTCGGTTCATTTGCACTTACGGGAAGTGGGATTATCGGTGAAGAAGTCGGAGACGTTGCATATGCCGATGAATCTGCCCTTGATGACTCTGAGTTCATCAATACCCTTTCATCGATTGATGTGATCGGTAATACACTACGATTCTCTGGAGAATTTGACACAGGTGCTGACATAATTGACGAAATTACAACATTCGCTGTGGAAGACAGCTACAGTGGATTTGACGTTTACACTTACGACGGAGATGAAGCAGACACTAACATCTTCAGCTCTGAAAACAACGCTTTCGCAATAAGCGATAGCGATGTCATCTTCGGAATTCCCCCACAGTCAGAAACAACAGACAGTTCAGCAGAATCATACATCCGAGCAGTAATTGAGGCTCAAGATGGTGACAGAGCCCGCATAACTGAAGATGATGACGCTGAATGGCTTCTCTCGACATCTGGCCACGGTAACGCTGTAGTGAACCTGCTTCAAGAAGAAGACGAGCCAGAAGATGCTGAATCACTACCCGAGGACGAGGCACCAGCACAAAACAATGAGGGAATTCTCGATAACTTTGCAGATCCCCTAACGGTTTCCAACTCATTCACCATCGATATAGAAAACGAATCAGCCGAAGCAAACCTCTCTGGGACATTCCCAGAAGGCGAAGCCCCAACAGAAGAACAACTAACGGATGGGATCGACCTAGACAGCGGGAATATGGAATTCTCGATCACGACCGACGAAGAGAACGACCGCGTTCATATCCGTGCTGCAACCCCAGACGGCGGATAACGGAATATCCAGATTGATCACAAAGTTTCTTGTCTATACTGTTCTTCTGTAGACGACTCTACGACTCTATCTAGGAATGAAAAGGAAGGTATTGGGAGTTTCCCATCAGTTTCTGTCGTAGATAGTTGTGTCTGTGCTAGCGACAGTGATTCTTCCGATGAACTAATCTGCGAGAGCTCTGTGTACACACTATCATACAGTGTTGGAAGCGATATTCGCTCGATCCGCCATACTGTGCCATGATTCCGAAGAGATGTATCCTCTTCTTTGTGCATCCGCAATTCAAGAAACATCCCTCCTGAACGAATGGCCTCTCGAACAGATTCGAGATTTATCCCGTGGAATAACGTTGCATTGCTATACTTCACAACCGGCTCAGAGTCTATCGTTGTCTTCGAGCCATCAACGAGAAGCACTGTGTTTAATTTTCCAGCAATATTTTCAGCGAGTTGTTCCCATGTGTATGTTGCAATTCGTGTCTCACCACCATCAGGGCCGATGAGCATGATAGCGTAGTCCCCAGTTGGTGTTTCTGTGAGTTTTAACACGCCATGCGTACAGACTTCATCAAGTCGGAGCGTTCGGTAATACTTTGTTTTCTCAGAGGAATCATATCCCTCGATATCTTCTCGTTGTTCCGAAATGTGTGACAGCAGGCGACCACCCCAAAGATTCTGAACATCTGGTTCATGGGTGAATAGCGAAATTCTATTTGATGCAGTGGATTTCACCTCGATCCCAAGCCCAAGATCTGGGATTGCTGGTGGGCGAGACCGAGTAACTCCAAGGTGATATTCAAGCGTTCGCCCAATCGCCTGTGGACCATTCGCCTCGACTGGTACATGCCCCCACTCTACTAGCCGAGAGAGCCTCGTAGAGAGACTTTCCAGTGACTTGGGCTCACCGACCGCCTGTGGTGTAAACAACGGAGAGGACTCATACGCGGCTGGTATGATAGCCGGTGAACTAAATTGGTCGAGTTGGAGTTGGGGCATAACGGAGTTGTGTCATATATTCGCCTCTTACCCAATAAACATCTGGAAATTGTTTACCGATATTTTTATTGGGTGAATACCCGAGCGCCTATTTCAGATAGGTATAAAAACGGGGGCTTATTAATACAAAACACATGGTTCAATTGATTAAAAAAGAGTATGGGCCTCTTGTGAGCGTCATCTTCATTTTTGTATCACTTGCATTGCCGATAAACATTGCATATTCAAACTTAGCTGGGGCTCGGTACTTTTCATTCCGGTGGTGGATCGTCCAATACGAATGGACTAGCGTAGAAGAACTTGGAGTAATGTTTGTCTGGGAAGTCATTGAATCCGATGTGTCAGGATTCTCTGGAACACACAACACACAGGTTGTGTGGGGAGCATTTGCCATTGTATTCACGTTACTAATCGTCTATGCCCTCTATATGGTCTTCTATGGCGAGAAGAACGGTACATTAGAATCATTCCCATTACAGACAAAGTATCTAACACCGACGCGAGTATCAGGATACGGCCTCATTCTTTGCGGACTCGGATTTCTCGCTGTTACGCTTGGTCAAGACCTTGCCGTCAAAGACCTCGCAGGAGATGGGATTGTTATCCCAGTTGGAGCAGTATTCATGGCCATTGCAGGTTCAATTCTGTTAGTAAATTCGGGGCGTGGAGATGAAGAACAAGAGTAGCCAACAATCGTCCTCACTCTTCTCTCGTGAGATGATGGAGAAGCAGCTGTAATTCACGTTTGGTAAAGTGTTCTGAGTCACCCCGAGAGAAACCAACAGCATCTGCGATCAATTGAGTGAGATCTTCAACTGATTGGTCTCGTGGGTCCATTCGAGCACAGTCATCACACGGGGAAATCAAGTTACTTTCTGGAACATCCCCGATATTGTATCCATCGTCATTCTCATGAAGCTTTTTGCCACATATTGTGTGGTCTCCCCATGAAGAGAGTAGGTGGTACACCCCCGATTGGTCGAAAAACATGACTGCTTTGGGTGGCTTTTCTGGCAACGCATTTTTACCGATATCTTCGTTTTGTTCCGTCTCAGATGGGTCAGGCGTGGGAGGATCAGAGTTTGAACCTTGTTGTGTTGGTATCTCTTTACCTTCGATTGGTGTTTCTTTGCCAACCTCTTTCAATTCTATTGGAGGCTCCTGTGTTTGTGAACGATCCTTTTCGTCATCATAGAGCGTTGTTTGTTCATCTGGCCTGTTTGTTGGGGATACAGTTGGATCAGTGTGTTGAACCCAGACAGTTATTTCATCACCATAAGTGAGTTGGAGTCGCCTCCGATCATCAATAGGGATTGTTGCCCGACGCCCGGTTTTATGCACCGGTCTATCGGTCACCGTTCCAGATACTGTGTCATTTTCAACATAGATGTTAATGTGGTCTCCATACCCGATTGAAGACACATCAAACGAAATCTTTCCATCTGTATCATCTTCCGATGCATGATCTATTCCAAGATCTTGTCTCCCGACACAGTGCCATTCATCTGGGTTTGCTGAGGGTGTTTGAACTGAACTCATGCGTGGGTATACCTCTCATGATTATCTAGTTTGTCTTCGTGTTTAATATATTGGGTTTGCTATACACCAAATACTACTAGAAATCAGAACGGTATTTAACTACCCGGGCTCTGATTATACAACAAGGAATGAGTCTTTAGAGATGTCACGCATAGAAAGCAATTATTATGACCTCATCGGCGTTGATGAAGATGCTTCAAAAGCCAAAATAACGAGGGCGTGGAAGCAAACGATACAGAAATACCACCCAGACTCTGGTGGAGATGAGGCGCTGTATGAAGCGACAATTGATGCGGGTGATGTGCTGCGTGATGACGCTCTCCGAGAAATATACGATGTCTTAGACCATGACACATTTATCGAAGTATGTGGCCCACGTGGAGAAAAAGATCACCCGAGTCTGTCGCGGCTCAAGCAAAAATACGCAAACACAGACCAATCAACCAACACCAGCAAAGATGACACAGTTGAGTCGAGCGACTTTACGGTTTCCTCAAAAACACGGACAGAAGATGACTCCGTTTTACTTGACGATATCCTCACAACCGACTCACAGCTTCGAGAGATGCTTTCTGAAGAGCAACTTAACGGTATGAGGATTCCACAACGGTCAGGTGCTAAACAACGTTTGTTTAATAGCCTAAATCAATCATGGGGAGAAAAGTTCGATGACTTTGATATTGAAGAAGAAATTACGAGTGAAGCACTAGAAGACACAACGGAAACAGCAAACAAGTCATCTGAGAAACAAGATTTAGACACAGAAGAAGCAGACACAAAAACAACGACAAAGAACAGGACCTCACAGAACACACGAACACAAACACACTCTGATAGAAAAACGGACGAATCTACCTTTTCAAGAGACACAACAACGACAGATGAAGACATAAATAGGACAAACCAACGCATTCGATTGTTCGGAGGATCTCTGCTAGGCACCGCGGGGGTGATCGGCTACACACAGATTTTCGGACTGAACAACCTCGACAATTTGCTCATGAGTATTGGAATCTTCATGCTGGCCTTTTTCATTTTTGAAGGGCTCTTATATCTCCTTAGAAGTGACACAACAGACCGCCGAAAAGACCAACACCACATGTGCGGTGTGTCAGGGTGGCTATGGAAAAAGAAGGGATTCTTCCAACTATTCGGATGGTTAGGAGCGATAATCATCCTTGGCGGGGTAGCACTAACGACTCTGTATGATCCATTCACAACCACAGAAATATCTCGGGGGATGATCGTAGGTGCCCAATTTTATCTTGCAGCACTGATTCTCTTTGCTGGAATTTCCGTTGCTCCAGTATATGCAACGCGAGGATACACAGCCGGAGTTGCCCGTTTAGCCCGACTCTCTCACCTCTTTGCACTTATCGCATCAACCATCGTTGTCGCACTGACACAACCAAATATTCCCATGATAACATCTGCATTTAGCCCAATAGCAAGCGGGCCTGAAATTCTCCACAGTGTAAGTTTAAACCACGCAGTCTCTTATCTCGGGATCTTACTCCTCATCTTAGCATTTCTATCAGTACCGACAGCAATTCTCACCGCGGCGTTCATCGCTCGGTACCTTGACAACAGAAACACCCCGGTCAGTCTCTGGTTTTGGGACGCACTGTTTGTACTCCCTATCGCAATGGGGATTGCAATTGCAACCAGCCACAAAATTATTGAAATAGATGTAGACACGCTTACAACCGGTACCATAGATAGCGTTCGGAATGGAATTGAACTCATCAGCATCACCCCGCCAGCGGTCCTCGAATGGATTAGTATCGTCTATGCTGGGTTTGTTGCTGTACTCATTCTATACACTGGAGCATTCACCCTTCGATATCTCTCTAGCAGAGGATACCGCTGGGTGAAGGTGCGCTAATCATCATAACAGACAGAAAACTATACTGACAATGGGAGAGCGAACAACGCTTGGTGTCATTTGGATTCTATGGATCATTGCCATAATCCTGTTTTTCTCTAGCATCTACTCTGGAGTTGTTGTTTCTGGAAGTATGGAACCAGAAATAGAAGATGGAGATATTGTCATAGCAGATGGAAATGAACCAGCTGAAGTTGGCGACGTAATACTATTCGAACAAGGTGAAGATACGACAATTCACCGCGTAATTGGGGTGACAAACAACGGCTACATCACACAGGGCGATGCGAACCAATTCCCCGACCAACGTAGTGACGAAGAAGTTGTTTCACCAAGAACAGATTTCACCGGGACTGTTCTAACATACAACGAAAACACGATAACGTTCCCAGAAATGGGAATCACACCGTGGATAACTGCCTTGGCCATCGCCGTGATTTTGTTTGTGGCAAGCTTTCTACAATACATTAGAGCAGAGCGAGAAAACAGAGAGACACCAATAGAAAACCCCTCTGGTGAAGCTACACAGACGAAGATCTTATCGCTACTCAACGAATGGCTCCGTGCCGATTTCATCGCCATCAAGAAACACAGATTAGCCACGCACGGTATTTTATTGTGTAGCATTTTCCTCATTATTTGGGGTGGCGCGATAGTCGGTGCCCCCGATATCGAAGAAACAGGCACAGCAGAGGTCCAAACAGCAGATAACCCTTCAACGCTGATCGAAACACAACAAGGTGTCTATACCACAACAATCCAGCAAACAATACCAGAAACACGCGAGGAAATAGATACTGAAACAACCAGAGAAGAAATCACAGACGGGGGGATCACATATACCTACACATACCCCCGGACCCTCCCTCGGTCTGTACTTGTATTACTACACCAAATCAGTGTTTCACTGACAGCAAGTGTAACCCTCTATCCAATCTTTATCATTGGGGGAGGTGTTGCGGCCAGATTTGACATCCTCCTGCGCCTGAAGACGCAGGAATCCTGAGCGTTGGGAATTTCAGGTTCACAACCATGACTCTGCCACTTAACGGGAATCTGTTTAACCCAGCCATCGTGAACAGCGGCTGACTGGCGGTGCCAAACCACCGTTACTCCTATCCTCGGCGTCATTTGACTCCCATCTGTTGTTTTTGCCAGCAGGGAGTCGCTGACACGTTGACGGAC
>LFFM01000707.1_pt1 | contig 23451 bp, 24 predicted proteins | sample 643131 | NCBI WGS metagenome assembly LFFM01 (sample SAMN03777445, study PRJNA286221) | soda lake metagenome | biome: soda lake; feature: Kulunda steppe; material: water; isolation source: sample Tc-Br brine of Tanatar trona crystallizer | place: Russia: Kulunda steppe | collected 2011-07
GGATCAATTGCTGTATCACCTCAGCACCGTTGCACCCCGAAATCGGTGACGGTGGCGAGGGTGACCCGAGTAAAGCGGGGCCATCCAGCACCCCGCTATCGATCGGAGGGTTCTGTACGTGGACTACTGGCTCTATAGTACCAATTGAACCGATTTACACACCCTCACAGCGAGTCGGCTCAGAGCCGGTTTGTCACCGGTTCTGCGCCATGGTCTCGTGAGGGTGTGCAATGACGTTCAGTGGCAACTAAACGTCCGGGGATCTCACGTCACTGTCGCCACGAGGCTCCTCGAGTCCCCACACGGTGAGCGCGCTCGTCGGGAAGCGACGACAGTAACCCGTATCAGCCGTCGGCAAGGTCGAGCGCCGCGAGGAGGCGAGTGGTAACGACCTGTTCGACGATGTCGAGTAACTGCTCGTCGTCGGTCGTGTAATCCGCAAACAGACCGAGTGGGATTTCACCGCCGGCGACATCGTGGTGGCCACCAGCACTCCCGACGTCTTCGAACGTCTCTCTGAGCACGTTTCCGACGTGAATTCGTGGATCCGGTGACCGCGCACTGAGGTGAACGGCGTCGTGGACGATCCCGAAGACGATGACCGTTTCGACGCCTTCCAGCGTGGCGAGGTAATCGGCTGCCTGCGGGACCGCATCCCGTTCACTAGTCCGTCCGACGTGAGAGATGAGAACCGCCGCTTTTGTCGTTCGGTTGTTGATCGCAGTCGAGATCGCATCGAGGGTGGCCCCAGTGATCGACGGCGCCGACAGCTGTCGGAGCATATCGTGGTCCGCGTGATCGTGAAGATAGCCCGCGGCGTCGTATTCCTCGCGCGTGGCGCCGCGGAGGAAGTTGAGGGTCTCACGACGGATGGCAAACAGGAGTCCCGTCGCAAGCACGTCATCGGTGTCTATCTCGAGGGTGCGAACGTATTCCGTGAGAATCGTTGCCGCTGCGCCGATCGCTTCACGGTGATCGACAAACGTGGCGTCGATGTTCTCCGCCGGATGGTGGTCGATGACGATATCCACGGGCGTTCCCTCGGGGACGCTGTTGTTCGCGCCTGGAACTGAATGATCGACGAACGCGATGAAGGACTCCCCAGCCCGCTCCTGGAGCGTCGTGGGATCGAACGGTTTGAGGTCGATATCGAGTAGATTGACAAACGCTCGGTTCTGCTGATGGGAGATGTCACCGCTGTAGAGGATCTGCCGTTCGTCGATGCCGGCGCTGGCCGCAATTCGCCCCAACGCGAGCGCACTGGCGAGGCAGTCCGGATCGGGATTATTGTGACAGACGATGTTGAGCTCGCTGCCTCCCTCGAGAAACTCGTGGAGTCGCTGGGCCCTGCTCATCGTCTGTCATAGAACTCCCACGTACTTAGGCGTACGTCGCTGTTCTCAGCGATAGTTGGTCGCTTCCGGTTGGTTATTGCTCGCACTCGGTCCGCAACCACCGCTGGCAGACGACGGTGACCCGTATCAGCCGTCTGACCTCGAGTCGCCGGGTGCGCTCACGAGGTGACAGGCTGCCGGGTGCGTTCCCCCACCGAGGTCGGGGTTGGCCCGTTCACAGACGCTTCCGTAGCGCTCCTCGAGTCGTTCCGCCGCCGTGTCCCAGTTTTCCTCCGCCAACGGTGCAAGGGCCTCCGTCACGGCCTCGTCCTCGCGCGGTGGAAGCGTCGTCTCGAGGATCTGCGCTTTGACGTCGGCGACGAACGCATCGACATTTTCGACCACGAACTCGCCGTCGTCGTCGACGCGGCGATCCTCGTCACCAACGGTCTCGAGGCTGATTGCCCGTTGCTCGACGCGCTGGCGGAGGGTCATGATTGCCCGGTACTCGGACTGGTCGATCTCGAGGTCGTCAGGCGGGATGACCTCGGGACAGCGTGTCCGGAACCGACAGCCACTGGGTGGATCCCGTGGCGAGGGCACGTCACCCGAGATGGTCTCTCGCTCGCGATCTCGCTCGTCGGTCGAGGCTCTGGGCACGCTCTCGAGGAGCGCCTTCGTGTAGGGATGTTTCGGCTCGCCGAAGATCTCCTCGCTGGGGCCGATCTCGACGATCTCCCCGAGGTACATCACCGCGACGCGGTCACAGACGTGGCGGATCACCGAGAGGTCGTGACTGATCAGCAGGTACGTCAACCCGAAGTCGGCTTGCAGGTCGTCGAGCAGGTTGAGTACCTGTGCCTGTACCGAGACGTCGAGGGCGCTCGTGGGCTCGTCGAGGACGATGAACTCTGGCTCGAGGGCCAGCGCTCGCGCGATCCCGATCCGCTGGCGTTGCCCACCGGAGAACTCGTGGGGGTACCGATCGGCGTGTTCGGCGGCCAGACCGACGCGCTCGAGCAGGTCCCTGACTCGTTCACGCCGTTCGGCCTTCGAGCCCACCTCGTGTACGTCCAGTGGCTGCTGGACGATACGACCGATCGTCATCCGTGGGTCCAGACTCGAGAACGGGTCCTGAAAGACCACCTGGGCTTCCCGCCTGAACGCGGTGAGGTCCTTGCCCTCGAGGTCGTAGACGTTATTACCCTCGAATTCGACGGCACCGCCGGTCGGCTCCTGCAACCGAAGCAGGGTTTCGCCGGTGGTCGACTTCCCACAGCCCGATTCACCGACCAACCCCAGGGTTTCGCCCTCCCGAATGTCGAAACTGACGCCGTCGACGGCTCGGACGGCGATGGGGTCCTCACCGAGCAGGCGGTCGAGCAGGGAGTCGTTCTCCCAGAAGTACTTCTCGAGGCCATCGACCTTCACCAGGGGCTGGTGTACGTCACTCACTGGTGGTCACCCCCGTCCGTGGCGGTCGGTTCCTCGGGGGCTGTATCGGCTTCTGCGGGGGCCTCCGTCGCTCCGAAGTAATCGGTTGGGAGGGCTTTGGCCGCCGTGTACTCCGTTTCGGCGAGATAACAGCGCGTGGCGTGTTGGCCACGGTCGTTGACGGCCAACTCGGGTGGATGCTCGAGACACTCCTCCATGGCCTTGGGACAGCGATCGGCGAAGTAGCACCGATCGGGCATCTCGTGGTCGAGGAGGCTCGGCACGTTACCCTCGATCGGTTGCAGCCGCTCGGCCACCCCCTGGAGGTCCGGGATCGATCCAAGGAGGCCCTGCGTGTAGGGATGCACCGGATTGTCGAAAACGTCCCCGAGGGTGCCTCGCTCGACGATTTCGCCCGCGTACATGACGCCAACCCGGTCACACATTCGGGCGACGACGCCCAGATTGTGGGTGATCAGAAGGATCGTCATGCCCGTCTCCGTCTGCAACTCGGCGAGCAGGTCGAGCACCTGTGCCTGGATGGTGACGTCCAGTGCCGTCGTCGGCTCGTCGGCGATCAACACGTCAGGTTCACCAGCGAGCGCCTGGGCGATCATCGCCCGCTGGAGCATGCCGCCCGAGTACTCGTGTGGATACTCTTCGGCCCGTTCGGCCGGATCCGGAATGCCGACGAGCTCGAGTAACTCGATGGCGCGGTCGAGGCTCGGTTCGCTCACGTAGCGCTTCGAGGAAAGCACACCCCCGAGCAAGTAGTCCGTGAGACCGTAGTGCTGGGATTTTGCGTCGAGTGAGCGCGGATTCGATCTGGCTCGACGCTGCGCCTCGACGGCCTCGGCGATCTGTTCGCCGACGGTGATGGAGGGGTTGAAACTGCTCATCGGGTCCTGGAAGATCATCGAGAACCGGGAGCCGCGAAGCAACCCTCGCTGTTCGGGACTCATCGCTCGCAGATCGACGTAGTCGCCGTCAACCGCATCCGTTTCGACCAGTTCGTCAGCGATGTCGGGTGCGCGGAACCAGATCTCGCCGTCGGTAATCCGCCCTGGTCGCTCGATCAGATCGATTATTGACAGCGCCATCACCGACTTGCCGCTGCCCGATTCGCCGACGATGCCGAAGACCTCGCCGTCCTCGATGCGAACGTCGAGGTCCTCGACGGCGTTTACCTGTCCGTTGTCGGTGAAAAACCGCGTCTTGAGCCCGTCAATTCTGAGTATATCAGTCACGTTAGACACCTCCCTCCCCTTCGATGCTCGGATCGAGGGCGTCGCGAAGCCAGTCACCGAGTAAGTTGATGCTGATCACCGCGATCACGATGGCCATTCCCGGCATGAACGCGATCCACCAGTAGGTTGCGGCGGCACTTTGCCCCTGTTGGATGTCGTACCCCCAGGTCAACGTCGTCTCGGAGAAGCCGAGATACGAGAGCGCGCTCTCGAGCAGGATAATTGCCGCGACCTGGATCGTGGCGAGGACGATCACGGGAGTCAAACTGTTCGGCAACACGTGCTGGCGGATGATGGTTGCATTGCTCGCCCCAACGCTCTTTGCGGCCTTGACGTACTCCTCCTGTCTGATCGCCATCGCCTCACCCCGGGCGACACGCGCGAACCAGACCCAGTTCACCAGCGCCACGACGAGGGTGACGGTCACCGGGAAGGTGATACTCGCAGGCATCGCGGCGACGTGTTCGCCCCGTGGGACGAACGAACCCAGCGTGTCGTGTCTCGCTGCCAGGACGAATGGATCAGGTATCTGCTGTGTGTGGAAGTCTGTATCCCGGAAGACGCCGACGAGAGCGATCGCCAGCACCAGTGACGGGAACGCCAGCATCATATCGGCACCACGCATCAGCGAATCGTCGATCCGGTCCCCGAAGTACCCTGCGGTGAGTCCGTAGGGGACACCGATTGCCGTCGCCAACAGCGCCCCGAGGACGCCGACAAGGACGGATACTCGCGCCCCATACATCAACCGGGAGAGGATGTCCTGTCCGAGTGTGTTTGTCCCAAGGATGAAACTGTGGTCGGGCTCAATCGTGGTTTCGACCGTCTGCATCTCCCCGTCGACGAGCCGCGTCTCACTCGTCTCGTATCCCATGCCGATCGGTGGGAGGTCGGTCTTGTCGACCTCGGGGTCGTCCGACACGCGCGTTTCCGTCGGGTGATGGGGAGCGAGAAACGGGGCGAACATCGCGACGATCAAGATGAGCAAAATCAGGACCAGGCCGATCTTGGCCATCAAACTCGTACGAAGTTCCGAGCGCAGGCTCTGTTTGAGACGCTTCGAGATCATTCGGTGACCACCTTTGGGTTGAGCTTCGCGTACATGGCGTCGACGATGATATTGATGACGACGAACCCGACCCCGATGACGATCAGGATGCCCTGGATGAGCACCCAGTCACGGTAGGCGATCTGCTGGATGAGGAAGCTGCCGATTCCCGGCCAGGAAAACACCTCCTCGGTGATCACGGCCCCACCGATCAGCGTTCCCAGTTGGAGCCCCAGCACAGTGATGATCGGGATGAGCGTGTTTCGCAGGACGTGTTTGTAAAGCACGAGCGTCTCGGGGAGTCCCTTGGCACGGGTGGCCTCGACGTACGTCTTCCCGAGTTCCTCGAGCATGCCACTGCGCGTAAGCCGGGTCAACAGCGCGGTGAAGTACGTCCCGAGGGTGATTGCTGGCAGGAAGATGTGGATCGCCCAGTTGCCGAACCCACGGGGGTTGGCCTCGAGAAAGAGCATCACCGTTGCCTCCCAGAACGACACGTCACGACCGCCGGTCGGGATTGGGCCGACGACGACCGCGACGAGGATGATGAGCATGATCCCGAGCCAGAAGTTCGGCGTCGAGATACCGAGGAGCGAAAACATCGTGGCCGCATAATCGGACTTCTGGTGACGTCGACGGGCGCTGATGACGCCAAGCGGGATGGCGATGATCATCGAGATGATCGTCGCCGCGAGCGCCAACTCGAGAGTCGCCGGGAGTCTGGCGAGAATCATTATCGACGCCGATCGACCCGTTCGCATCGATGTGCCGAGGTCGAGCATCAAGAGGTCGGTGATGTAATCGGCATACTGAATGTGGATGGGGTCGTTCAGCCCGAGGTTTTCCGCCATCCGTTCGCGGACTTCGGGCCCTGCGTCGGGTGGCGTCAATGCACTGACTGGATCACCCGGTGTGAGAAACCGCAGGAAAAACGTGATCGTCACCACACCCCAGATGACGATCACCCCCTGTATTGTTCGTTTGATGAGGAACTTCCCGAGACCCATTGGTAGTGATTTTCTGAACGCAGGAGCCAATTAAAAGAACTATGGTTTTTGTCGCCCTGTCAGTGGCCGAAGGAAGGCCACTAGCACCGATTACTCCGCCGCGAAGATCTCCTTGAGGAGAATGTCTTCGTCGTTTCGTGCTTCCCAGGCGATGTCCTCGCTGGCGCCGTAGATGCTGTATTGCTGGTTCAGGAACACCCAGGCCGCCTCGTCGTGTGCCAGTTCGTTGGCCTGCATGAGGAGGTCCTCACGGGCGTCCTCGTCTGGTTCGTCCGCAGCTTGGGTCAGCAGGTCCTCCATCTCTTCGCTCTCGAAGTGCCAGAACGGCCCCTCCATGAACCACGGGTTCATTGCGTACGCCCCGTCGAACGTCGGGTTGCCCCACCCGATCAGGAAGATGTCGGGTGAGTCCTCCATCGTCCCGGTGTCGGTGACGTCGAACAGCTCCTGGGTCTCCCACTCGTCGTGGCTCGCGCTGACGTTGTCGAGGGAGTCGATATCGCTCGCACACTGTGCGGCGATGTCCGTGTCGGCGAGATACCGACCGGTGGGCGTGACGATAGTGATCTCCTCGTCTTCGTACCCACTCTCGGCGACCAGGCTCTCGGCCTCCTCCGGGTCGTGCGGATAGGGGTCGACGTCAGGATTGTACCCGAACATGCCCTCGAGCGTCGGCTGGCTGGTCGGTTCGCCGAAGCCGTTGAGCAGACTTTCGATGATCGAATCGACGTCGACCGCGTAGTTCATCGCCTGCCGGAACTCGTGGCTGTCGAATGGCCCGTCGTTGTTGGGCATGACGAGGAACAGACACCGAATGCTGGGTTCGCCTTCGATGCGCACGTCGTCGTCGCCCTGGATCTCGCTAATTTGCTCGACGGCCACGTCGGTGATGATGTCGCTGTCACCGCCCTGGAGACTGGCCACGCGGGCCCCGTCGTCACCGGTCCCGTCGAACCGGGCCTCGACGACGGCGGGTTCGTCGCCCCAGTAGTCGTCGAACCGTTCGTAATCGACGTGGCTCCCCTCCTCGAAGTCGACGAGCTCGTACGGCCCGGTGCCGTTGATCTCGGTCGCGAGTTCGTCGTCGTCGCGCTCCTCGACCCACGACTCCTGCTGGATGCGACCGAACGCGCTCAGGTTCCGGAAGATCGCGGGTTCGGCACTTTCGAGGGTGATCTCGACCGTCGTGTCGTCGACGGCTTCCGCCTCGTCGATGGCACCGATGACCCCAGCCTGCTGGCTCTGGTCGGGATCGTTGGTTCGGTTGATGCTGAACGCGGCGTCCTCGGCGGTCATGTCCTCGCCGTTGTGGAAGACGACGTCGTCGCGAAGTTCGAGTTCGACCACCAGGTCGTCCGTGCGCTCGAACTCCGTGGCCACCAACGAGATGAGTTCGCCGTCGCGGTCCCGGTAAACGAGTGGCTCGTAGGCTTGATCGAGGATGTTCCACGTTGGAGTGTCGTTGTGGTCGATCGGATCGAGCGTGTCGGTCACCGACCCCTGCGTGACAGTGACCTCGTCGATATCGACGTCTTCGTCCGCTGCTGGAGTGCCGTCTTCGTCGTCGTCGGTTGCTGGAGTGTCGTCTTCGTCGTCGTCCTCACCGAGGCACCCGGCGACGACGGCGGTTGCGGTCGCTGCACCTGCGAATTTGAGAAACGATCTGCGAGTTTCGTCCGTACCGGCTTCCCGTACCATACCGGTCCTAATGTCGATTAGTTATAAATATGTGTGGGATATTGCTCCATCATTTCTCCCTACAGTGGGGGTGTACAGAAGTCCCTCCGAGCGCTCTATGGTAGCCACTGGACGTCATTGCACACACTCACGACACCATGGCTCAGAACCGGTCACAAACCGGTTCTGAGCCGACTCACTGTGAGGGTGTGTAAATCGGTTCAAATGGTACTATAGGTGCCCCTGAGGGAAAATCGGTGTCCTCAGGTACCGAGGAGCACGCCACGTGGCCGGCGGTGGGTGGTCTCGTAGAACACCACTCTGTGAGGAGGGAGGAACCCACGGTGTCCTTTTCAGTGTCTTCGATCGATGCGTTCAATTCGATCGAGCGTCTGCATCCACCAGTGAGTGAGTTAACCGTCGACGTGAAGGGGGCGACGACGCATCGTCTCGACATCGAGGGCCTGTCGACGACTGGCTCTGTGGAGCCAACGTACGCCGACGTCCTTCGGGAACTCGAGTTGAGTCCCCACGAGGTGACGGTGCTCGTCGGTGGACGGCCGGTGCCCGAAGACCAGCCGGTCGACACGGACCACCTGACGGTCCTGCGGCTCATCAAGGGTGGGTGACCAGCGGTCCAGCGGTCGAACCGATCAGAGCAAGTACGTCTCGTGATCGCTGCCCAGGTCCTCGAAGTCGTCGGTGGCCTCGATCAACTCCTCGGCGGTCGACGCCTCGAACGCCATCACCTCGACCTTGACACCCTCGTGGCGAAGATGTGAACAGAGCCGCGAGAAGTCCCCATCGCCCGTACACAGCACGATGCTGTCGACGTGATTCGCCAGGGTGACCGCGTCGAGACTCATCCCGACGTCCCAGTCGGCCTTTTTCGATCCGTCCGCGAACGTCTTGATGTCCTTGATTTTCGTCTCGAAGCCGATGTCGGTCAGGGCCTCGAAGAAGCTCTCCTCCTCGGGGGAATCGGCACGAATAACGTACGCGATCGCGCGTGACAGCTGTCGTCCCTGGACGGCTCCCTCGAGGAGCTCCGAGTAGTCGATGTTTCGGCTATAGATGCTCTGTGCCGTGTGATACAGGTTCTGCGCGTCGACGAGAACCGCGACCCGCTGTCCAGGATGAACGTCTGTCATGCCAGACGCTCCGCGGGCCAGGGTCAAAACCGCTTCCTTTGGCAACAAAACCGACGTCGCGGACCCCTGAGTGGTGTGATCACCGCGACGAGCGATCGCTGTGAGCAGCGACCGCTGGAAACAAACGGCCTGTCCGCTCAGTTGCGAAGCTTCGCGATGCGCTTTTCCGTTGGTGGGTGCGTCGAGACCAGTCGCTGAAGCAGACCCCGGTCGCTGTTGAAGATACAGAGCGCGCTGACGCTGTCGTCGATGTTGGACTCTCGGCCCTCGGAGCCTCGCGAGATCTTCTCGAGGGCACGTGCGAGCGGGTCGCCAGTGCCGATGGCCTCGCGGGCGTCGTCGTCGGCCACGTACTCGCGGTAGCGGCTGATCGCCAGCACGAACAGCATGACGAGGAAGTTCGCGGCGATGGAGGCGACGTAGGCGAGGATGAAGCTCCCGATGTTGTTCTCGCCCATCCCGCGGACGACGAAGAACACGGCGTAACTGACGATCATCCCGATCGACTGACCGATCACCATCGTGATGACGTCCCGGTTGTTGATGTGGGCCAGTTCGTGGGCGATGACGCCCTCGAGTTCGTCGCGCTCGAGCAACTGGATCAGTTCCGTCGAGACGACGACGACCCCTGCACCCTTGCGTCCGGTCGCGAAGGCGTTGGGGACGCCCATGTCGGCGACCATGAGACGAGGCTTCTTCTCGAGGCCCATGTTCCGACAGAGCTTCTCAGTCATGTGGTGGATCTGCTGATATTGCCCGGTTTCGGGCATGTCCTCGGCGTTAACGCTCCTGAGGGCCATCCACTTTCCGAGTTTGTACTGGACCGCTGGCACGACGATGAGCCCGAGTGCCAGCACGATCCAGAGATTGATGCCGAAGGCTGCATGGAAGAACAGGGCGGCGATCAGGTAGAACCCGAACAGGATCGTCCCGACCACGGCCATGCGAACTTTCAGTCCGAAATCGTTCATACGCACTCAGGTAGACAATTCAGACTCTTAAACGTCGCGGGACAGTGTGCTGTTTCGAAACGGTTTCGTCGGCGTCACATGGGCCACGGTATCATGTCTGTAACTCCCTTTGCGATGTCAAAACCACTAAGTTCCTCGCCACCGCTCTCTCTCGTATGCACCGCGTCTCGCTCGAGGGATCCACACCCCTGACGAGCGACGCGGCCCCTGTTTTCACCGCGAAATCGAAAAAACGGGCCTGAGAGCGCTCGAGGCGAGGCTGGCGACCTCGTTTCGGGCGCGGCTCCGACTCAGCCGGTGCCTGAAGACGATAATCTCGGCCCGTGGTCAGCACCCACCTGGGGGAACTGCCACTGGCTCGACGGATTCGCTCGTCCTCGCGCTGCGGCACCGTGCCCGCGTCTCGACTACGTCACCCGACCAGCAATCACGACTCTCACCCGACACGAACCAATGACAGACTCAACGCACACCGATACCGACACAGGAATCGACTTCACCGGCGTCTTCCCGGCGATGTGCACGCCCTTCGACGCCGACGAACGCATCGACTTCGAGACACTCCGAACGGACGCAAAGCGACTCGAGTCCGCGGGCGTCGACGGCCTCGTCCCCGTCGGCTCCACAGGGGAGTCGGCCACCCTGACCCACGATGAGCACGTCCGCGTCGTCGAGGCGGTCATCGACGCCGTCGACGACGTCCCCGTCATCGCGGGCACGGGCTCGAACAACACCCGCGAGGCCCTCGAACTGTCCGAGCGGGCTGCCGACGCGGGGGCCGACGCCATCCTCCTCATTTCGCCGTACTACAACAAGCCCGAGCAGCAGGGGCTCCTCGAACACTATCGAACCCTGGCCGACGCCGTCGACGTCCCACAGATCGTCTACAACGTCCCCTCACGGACGGGTCAGACCATCGAACCCGACACCGTCGTCGACCTCGCCTCGCACCCGAACATTGCGGGGTACAAGGCAGCCGAGGGCGACCTGGGCGCGATCGGCGAGATCGTCGAGCGGACCCGCGAGGATGACTTCTCGATTCTCTCGGGCGACGATCCGCTCACGCTCCCGATGCTCTCGATCGGTGCCCACGGAGCAATCAGTGTCGTCGCGAACGTCGAACCCGAGCGAACAGTCGCGATGGTCGGGGCCGCCCTCGAGGGCGATTACGAACGCGCCCGACGGATCCACCACGAACTCGGCCCGCTCGTGCGAGACCTGTTCGTCGAGACGAATCCCATTCCGGTGAAGGAGGCGATGGCGATCAGGGGATACGGCCCTGCGCGCCTCCGACCACCGCTCACTCGACTGCGGGAGGCCAACCGCGAGCAACTCGAGGCAACCCTCGAGGGCTTAGAACGGGCGCCCGTCGCCCGTCGTGGGGGTGACCGATGACGGCAAGGATCGGGATTACCGGCGCAACCGGCCGCATGGGCCGGGAGGTCTGTCGACTCGTCGAAGACCGCCCCGACTGTCGGACCGCCTTCGCGATCAACCGCGATCCCCCCACGGAGCGGATCGGCGACGTCGAAATCGAATCGGCCCTGGAGGTTCGCCCCTTACTCGAGGAACGGGAACCAACGGCAGTCGTCGACTTCACCGGCCCTGAATCCACCCTCGAGTACGCCACTGCCTGTTCCAGTGCCGGGATCCCCTTCGTCACCGGCACGACCGGGTTTTCCGACAGCCAGCGGGCCCAACTCGAAGCCGTCGGCGAGGAGATTCCGCTGTTGCACGCGCCGAACTTCGCTCGCGGCGTTCAGACGCTCGTCGACGTCATCGGCGACGCCGTCCGCGGGTTGCCAGGGTACGACGTGGAGGTCGTCGAGACCCACCACAACGGCAAGCGCGACGCCCCTAGCGGGACGGCCGAGCGACTCCTCGAGGCGATCGAGTCCGCGGGCGAGTTCGGCGAGCGCGTTCACGGCCGGGCGGGCGACCAGCCCCGGCAGGCCGGTGAGATCGGCGTCCACGCTCTTCGAGCGGGGAACGTCACGGGTGAACACGAGGTCGTCATCGCTGGCAACCACGAGGAGCTTCGGCTCACCCATCGCGCCGAGGACCGCGGCGTCTTCGCCGCGGGGGCCGTCGATGCGGCGGTCTGGCTCGCCGGTCGGGATCCCGGTGTCTACGACTTCTCGTCGGTGATCGGCGAATGATGGCGACCGTTCCAATGCAGGCCCGACGATTCACGATTCCAGCCCCGGCATGGGGTTCGTGCAGCCGAGCCGGCGGACGGCGGCCAGTTGTGCCCCGACCCCAAGCAACTACCCCCGCGAGGCCCCTACCCTGTGGACAATGACTGCAACACTCGAGGCCGACGTCACCGATCTCTGGAATCGCTACCAGGCGGGCCAGGTGAGCGCCGACACGATCGACGAGGCCGACTTCGCCACGCTCGAGGCGTTCCTCGACGCCCTCGAGGCCGGTGAGGTTCGGGCCGCCGAACCCCAGCAGGGGGGCTGGGAGGCTAACGCGTGGGTCAAACAGGGCATCCTCTGTAACTTCGGCCTGCGCGAGATCCACGCCCGGGAGTACGGCGACGTCACGTACAACGACGTCTTACCACTGGCGGACGCGAGCCAGTTCCGCGAGCGTGGGTCCCGGAACACGCCCGACGGAACGGTCGTCCGCCGCGGAGCGCACGTCGGTTCGAACTGCATCCTGATGAGCCCGGCGTTCGTCAATATCGGCGCGTTCGTCGGTGACGGCACGCTCGTCGACTCCTGTGACACCGTTGGCTCCTGCGCCCAGATCGGCGATAACGTCAAACTCGGGGCGAACACCCTGATCGGCGGCGTCCTCGAACCAGTCGAGAGCACGCCAGTCGTCGTCGAGGACGGCGTCTCGCTGGGTGCCGGCTGCCGGGTGACCTCCGGGTTCATCGTGGGCGAGCACTGCGTCGTCGGGGAAAACACGCTCCTCACGCCCCGGATTCCGGTCTACGATCTCGTCGACGAGGAGGTCCTGTACGGCGAACTGCCACCCAAGCGGCGGGCGTTCACACGCTTCGTCGAGTCCTCGATCGGCGACCACGACCTGTTCGAGGGTGGTGCCTACAAGCCAGCGGTCGTCGCGACGGCGCTCGAGGATCGCACCCTCGAGCGATCCGAACGCGAGGAGGTACTCAGGGAGCAATGACCGTCGACCAATCGGGTGACAACGCCCCAACTACCCCGGCCGTCCGGCGACTCGACGAGTGGGGGGCCGAGGGATTGACGTCGCTTGCCGAGGCCTACGACACCCCACTGTACGTCCTCGACCCCGAACGGGTCCGGGAGAACTACGCTCGCCTCGCAGCGGCGTTCCCCGACGCGGAGATCCTCTATGCGGCGAAGGCAAACGCCCTCGGGACCGTCCTCGAGACGCTGCTCGAGGCCGGAGCCGGCATCGAGTGTGCCTCGGCGGGCGAACTGGTTCGGGCCCTCGAGGCCGGCGCGGGGGGCCACCAGGTCCATTATACGGCGGTCAACCCCCCGAGCAGGGATCTGGATATCGCCGTCGAGGCGGCGGCCGATCATCCCGGGCTGACGATCACGGTGGGAGCTGCGGACACCATCGATCGACTGGCCGACCGGGGCTACGACGGTCGCCTCTGTCTCCGGGTGAATCCCGGCATCGGGGCCGGCCACCACGAGAAGGTCCGCACCGGCGCGGACGCGAAGTTCGGCGTCCCGGCCGACAGGGCCCTCGAGACGGCGCTGGACGCTGCCGACCGCGGCTTCGACGTGGTCGGGATCCACGCCCACGTCGGCTCGGGAGTCTCCGGCGACGCACTCGAGGCGCACCGGGGGTTCGTCGGTCGAATGGGAGACCTGGCACGCTCCATCGATTCGGCCCTTATTGGCCGTGCTGGTGATGACCCGACACGTCGGGGTAGCGAGGGCCTCGAGTTCGTCGACGTCGGCGGCGGCTTCGGGGTTCCCTATCGCGAGGACGAGGCACCACTCGACCTCGAGGCGGTCGCATCGGCCACGCGCGAGGCCCTCGGAGCGGTCGACGCTCGGCTCACGGTCGAGCCGGGTCGATACCTCGTGGCAGACGCTGGCGTCCTCTTGACGCGGGTGAACACGGTCAAGCCGGCACCGGAAACGACCGTCGTGGGGGTCGATGCCGGCATGACGACGCTCGCCCGGCCGGCGATGTATGGCTCGTATCATCCGATACGGAACCTGACGGCGTCGGCGGACTCGGTCAGTGACTCGAGCGAATCGGGGGAAAGTCGACTTTCACTAGAGCAAACCGTCACCGGCCCCATCTGTGAAAGTTCGGACGTGTTCTGTACCGACCGCTCTCTCCCCAAGTCACGACGGGGGGATCTGCTGGTCATCGGTAACGCGGGCGCCTACGGCTACGAGATGGCGAGCACCTACAACTCACGGCCTCGTCCGGCCTCGGTCGTCCTCGAGCCCGACGGCTTGGCGCGGCTGTCCCGGCGACGGGAGACGATCGATGACGTGGTCGCCCTCGAACGAGCGGCCGTACACGAGGGGGACCCAAGCACAGCAACCAGCGACCTGGAGGAGGTGAATCAGCGATGAGTGCGTTCGCCGAGATCCCTTTCGAGAAGTACCACGGGACGGGCAACGACTTCCTGGTCATCGACGCCGAGACGTACGTCCCTGATCGGCGCGGCCTCGCCCAGCGCGAGTGCGACCGCGAAACTGGCGTCGGCGCCGACGGCATCCTGTTTCTCGCGCTCGAGCCCGGGTACACCCCCCCGCGAGTCGTGATGACGCTCGTCCAGCCCGATGGCAGCACCGCACCGATGTGTGGCAACGGTGCACGGTGTGCCGGCCGGTGGGCGATGGCACAAACCGATAGCGACGAGGTGATGATCGACACCCAGGCCGGCACTCGCCACGCCCGTCGCGTGGGCGATCGCATCGCCGTCGAGATGGGCGAGTCGACGATCGAGCCCCACGGGATCCCGGCGACGTCGACCGACCCGATCCTCGAGCAGGGGATTGGGGGTCTCGAGGTGTCGGTCGTCAACACTGGGGTTCCACACGCGGTGGCCTTCGTTGACGACGTCGACGCGATCGACCTCGAGACCGTTGGGCCGCCAGTTCGCCACGCCGATGTCTTCCCGCTTGGGACGAACGTGACCCTCGCCGCTCGGGATGGCGATGGGTTCCGCCAGCGCACCTTCGAGCGCGGCGTCGAGGGTGAAACCGACGCCTGTGGCACCGGTGCAGTCGCCATCGCGGACCTCGCCCGCCGACTCGGTCACGTCCCGTCCACTGCCGGCACCGATGGAACCTCGATATCGGTGACGCCCCCTGGCGGTGACCTCGAGGTTGCCTTCGAGAACGGTGTCGCGACGCTCATCGGCCCCGTTTCCTTCGAGTTCGAGGGGAACGTCGAGAGCACCCACTTCTCGAGTTTCGATCCATGAGTGGTCGGCCACTCGACGAGGGGGCGCAACTGTCCGTGGAATCGAGGGCCGAGCCATGACCGACGCGTTCGACCCGATCGCCTTCCTCGAGGCGGCCGTCGCGACGCCATCACATCCCGGGGCTGGCGTCGCGGCGATGCGCGCGCTCCTGGTCGAGACGCTCGACGCCCACGACGCCGAGCCGTGGGTGGACGACGCCGGCAACATCCTGGCGACGCGTTCGTTCACGGCGGGGACGGCCGATCCGTCCCGACCCACCGATTTCGGGACCTCGCGGGCGGCTGGGGGGCCTCACTATGTACTCAACACCCACATCGACACTGTCTCCCCGCACGTTCCCCTCGAGGTCGACCGCGAGGCTGGCGTGATCCGCGGGCGAGGGGCGTGCGACGCGAAGGGACAGGTTGTAACCCTACTGGCGGCGTTTTTGCAAGCCGATCTCCAGGGTGGCCGACTCACCCTCGCGATCACGCCGGACGAGGAGATCCTGTCTACGGGGGCGTACGCCCTGGTCGACGACGAAGGCTCGCCGATCCGTCACGCCGATGGCGTCATCGTCGGTGAACCGACAGGGCTCGACGTCTGTACGGCCGCGAAGGGGCGGTTCGAGGGAACGATCGAACTGACGGGCGCTAATGCCCATGCGGCCGAACCCCACTCCGGCACGAACGCGGTGGCCGCGCTGGGAGCGGCCCTCAGAGCCCTCGAGACCTTCGATGAGCGACCTGGCGCTCCACCCCCACACCCGGACCTCGGTGGGCCGACGCTGACACCGACGGTCGTCGACGGTGGCGAGGCAACGAACCAGGTGCCGGATCGGGCGCGACTGACCGTCGACCGACGGAGCGTTCCCCCGGAAACCACGGCGGCCTTCGACGCCGCGCTTACGTCCCATCTTCGCGACGCCGTCCCCGACGACGTTGACGTCACGTTCGAGTTTACCGACCGCCCAACGCCGTTTCTCGAGGCCTGGGCAACCGACGCTGACGCGCCGATCGTTGGCGCGCTCGCGGCTGCCGCCGGTAGCACTGTCAGGCCGTTTACCGCGGCGACCGAGGCCAGTTACTTCGCCGCCCACGCACCGACGGTCGTCTTCGGGCCGGGCGACCTGGCAGACGACCGCGGTGCCGTCGCCCACTCCCCGCGCGAATACGTCCGGGTCGCGGACGTCCAGGCCGCAATCGCTGCCACGACGGGTGCACTCGAGCGCCTTGAGACCAGTTATCATAACAACTGAAACGATGGACACACCCTCACCAGGAGTCGGTTCGGATCCGGTTTTCAGCCGTGCGATCGTGAGGATGGATGCAACGACTTCAGTGGCTATTATAGCTGAAACCGACAGTCCGGACGGCTAATAGAGACGAGAGGGACGATACGCTCGGAACGAGGGGGAACTATATGTGTGTCTGTGTGGTAGGGACCCTCATGGTGGGTGAGCATTCACTAGTCGAGGACGACCACGCACTCGACCTCGACACCATCGAGGCTCGAGAGGCAGGGATCCCGGGGCCGGCAGTGTTCGACGTGTTGGCCAGCGCCCACGCTCGGTACGTCCTGTATTACCTCGCGGTGGAGTCGACGGCGTCGCTCGAAGAACTGGCGTCGGTGGTAGCGGGACTCGAGGCGATGCTGAGTGACTCTCTCGCTTCCGTCGAGGACCATCGGCGGGCGAAAATGAACCTGGTGCACGCAGTGTTGCCGAAACTCGAGGAACTGGGGTGTCTCGAATTCGACCGCGACGAGGACGTAATAATCCGTCTCGAGATTCCAGCTATGGTACGGGAAGTGCTGGGACTCGATGCCGACCTGTCGGTAGACGACGCCTCCGGCTCTTCCGAGGGTAGCTGAGGCCATGGAGTCGCTGGCCGACGCCCTCGCGGCCATCGAGCGGCGTCGACAGACCCTCGAGGTGTTCTCGAGTGACGACACGATTCACCGGGAACTGGCTACACAGTTCGACACGCGGAACGTCGCTGTCGTGAAGCGACCGCTCCCTCGAACCCGCGAGGCGGGGTTTGTCGTCATCCGCGATGCGATGGGTGCGTTCGCTGGTGCCCTCGGCATCGACCATCTCCAGGCGCTTCTCTCGCCGGAGGTTATCCCGCCGTGGCAACTCGACGGCGAGCCCAACGACATGACCGCCACGTTTGACTTCCTCGCTAACACCGTCTTCACTGCCTCGAACCGGCGGCAGTTGCTCGCAGTGAGTCGGGAAATCGAAGAGCGGGCCTGGCGGACCAATCACGGTCACCTTTACGTCGGGTTTCAGCGTCCGGAAGCCGTCGCCGCGAACCGAGCGACGTACCGCCGGTTCGCCCGCGAGCGCTCTGTGTCGATCCGGCTGTTCTTTCACGGTGACGCTGCGGCAGCCCCCTCGTTTCCTGCCTCCGTTGATTGCTGGCTGGGACCCGGCCGAGCTCACGAACTCGTGGATCACTGGTTCGTCCTCTTCGACGGCGGTGGGGAGCCCTCGGCTGCCTGTGGCCTCCTCGCCGCGGAACGCGAGCCCGGTCAGTACGCGGGATTCTGGACCAACGAATTCGACCGGGTTGACCCGTTGCTCTCGTATCTCGAGTCGACATATCCACGCAGTTGCGCATGAGTGGTTTTTGTGGACACCCGAAGGCCCGGGCCGACGCTCGAGTGACCGTTCGGGCCGAGACTCGCTGCGGCCGCGGTGGAGAGACGACGGTGGCCCTGTGCCGCTGGATGAGGCAATACGCCGCACATACCGGGTGCGGCGGTCTTACCGAATCGTTCTCGACTCGCCGCCGTCGTCGAGATCGTCCAACAACAGTACCTCCTCTTGTTCGTCCTCGAGGCGATCGCGCAGGTCCGTGACGTAACTCTTGTGCTCCTCGAGTTGCTCACGAAGGTGTTCGGTCTCGAGTTCGAGTCGTTCGTGCTCGCGAACGAAGCTCTTCGGTACCTCGACGGTTGGCGGGAACGCCGGCTCGTCGCTCCCCGCCTCGAGTTCACCCTCCGGAACGACCGCGACCTGCCCGTCGTGGTCGACCAGCATGTCGACGTAATCCCGGAAGACGGCGGACAACGAGATATCGCGCCCCTCGGCGATCTCTTGGAGCGCCTCGAACGCGTCCTCGTTCACGCGGAACGAGATGGTCTTGTTCTTGTTGCCCATGCTGTCGTCTACGTATTGGTGATTCCGACTACTTAATCGTTAGTCAGACACTCGAAATTGGCCACCACCCGACGTCGACGACGATGATCGCCGGCGCTCGAGTCTCGACCACGGCAAAAGGGGAATGGAACGCACGTGACGCACAGGGGGTTTCGTCGCCTCCTCACCTCGGCAAGACCGAGCTGTCGACCGGTGATCGGTGATCGGTGATTGGCCACTGATCCGTTGCGGTGATCGCCGGAAAGGGGACGACTGCACCCTCTCTCAGGCCGTGGCCTCGAGTTCCTCGAGACTCTCGAGGGCCTGAATGACGTCACGCCGGTAGTTCTCGACCGGGAGTTCGTAGCGCTCGCGGGCCATCTGGGCGTACTCGTTGGTGGGTACCGTCGACCCGCTCTCGGGGGCCTCCTGTTCGGCCTCCCACTCGCGAAACGCCTCGATGCGATCGAGCGTTCGCTCGGCGCACTCGAGGACCCAGCGGTCGCGGGTGGCCTCGTCGACGACGGCGATGGACTCGGGCCGGACGGAGACGTTGACGGTCCCGTCGTCGGTCTCGTAGGTCCGGGGCTTGCCCACGATGGCGACGTAGGCTGGTGGCTCCGTGTCCCGGAGGACGGCCGCCGCCTCGGGCTGATACTGGCCGGCGTAGACGAAGAACGTCCCCGTGGGATCGACCACACGGCCACGCCAGTACTCGCTGTCCTCGCCGACGTCCTCGGTTTCGGTGAGGGTACCGACGAAAAACACGCGGTTGGCGCGGTCGCCGGTCGGCAGGAGGGCGTAGTTCGGGGCGCGCTCGTCATCGGATTCCTTGAACGCGTACGTCGAGTCGTTGAATTCGGATGCGAAGACGCGGCGGGCGACTTCGCGGGTGAGTTGGGTCTGGGACATGTTACATCGACCTCGCTTTGATCAGCAACTGTTCACCATCCACCGGTCCGTCGAGTTCCGTGACGTCGTCGGCCAGCACGTATCGGCCGAAGGTCGGGCCCTCGATACGGTAGTAGGTGCCGACGATCTGTTCACGGATCTCGTCGGCCACCACGGTCGTATCGAGTGCGTCCATCGCCATGTCCTTTGCCTCCTCGAGGCCGATGCCGGTCAGGGCCTCGGTGGCCTCGGCGTCGAAGATGACCTCGTGAGCATCGAGACCGTCGTCGACGACCCCCTTGATGCGGAGGTCGAACTCGCCCTCGACTTCGCCGTGGTCGGGACAGCGGCCGTTCTGGAGGACGTAGGTGCAGCCCTCCTCCGGGCAGCGCTTGATGAGGCCGCTCCCGCTTTGCATGTCCACGAGCGCGCCCTCGATCTCGCTGGTGTCGTCGCCGACCTCGATGTCGTCGTCGAGTTCCTCGATCACCGTCGTCGAGTTGAGTTTGACCGAGTACCGACCCTGGTACTCGTCGGTGACGACGTTCCGGAGTTCGTAGACGCCACCCTCGTCGAGGCTCGGGAGGTCGGATTTCGCCCACTTGGTGAACTTGATCGTTCCCGTTGGGTCGCCCAGCAGGCCCACCTGCGCGACGGAGTCGCTGCGTGGCTCCCAGAGTTCGATGACCTTCGCGGTGAGGTCGATCCACTGCTCTGGCTCGTCTACCTCCTCAATCTTCGCCTGCTCGCTCGAGCCACTCGAGATGTCCTCGCGCTCGAGGCCGGCCTCGTCGAGGTAGTGGGTGGTCACGGAGCGTCTGGCCTCGTCCACCGGGACTTTGTACTCCTCGACCAGGGTGTGCAGGCGATCCTGTACGTCGTCGACGGTCGCGTCGACGTGGTCTGAAAACTGCGCGTGTATGTCTTCTGCGTGTTGGCGTAGGTCGCTCATCGGATCACGCCTCCTCTTGTGTATCCATGGGAGGCATACCACTGTTCGCGCCCAATAGTATTTAAACTGCCGGCACCGTGGTGAAAGTGAACGTCAGCCGTCAGTCGTCAGTCGTCGTATCGATGCCCAGTGCGGCGTTCAGGCCACAGAAGCAGGTGACGGCGTTGATCGCGAGCGCAATCGTGCCGACTGCTGTGGCGGCGGCGACTGGCCGATTTCCCCCTCGCAGCGCGAGCAGGGTCACGATTCCGAGCGTGACGGCGAGTGCTGCCCGAGCGATGCGATCACGCCCACCGACGTTCGTCGCGTTCATAGCTCTCGATTCGTCACGAACGCACTTGAACGACCTGCCAAACGCCACCCTGGGGACGGAACCGTCGGTCGGCCTCGAGGACGCGCAGTTGGGGACAGCCGACCGGAAATCCAAACCCCAAAGTAGGCCCGCCGAGTTCCACTCGCCAACACCTATGCACGTGCTGGTCACCGGCGGGGCCGGATTCATCGGCGGTCATCTCGCGGAAGCGTTCACAGCCGACGGCCACGACGTCACCGTCCTCGACAACCTCGAGCCGTTCTACGATGTTGGGATCAAACGCCACACCATCGACACCTGTCGCGAGGTGGCGAGTCAGGGCGATGGTCACTACACGTTCGTCGAGGGGGACGTTCGCGACGACGAGCAGGTCGTCGAACTCGTCGACGAGGCCGACGTCGTCTACCACCAGGCGGCCCAGGCCGGGGTGCGCACGAGCGTCGAGGACCCCAAAAAACCGAACTCGATCAACGTCACCGGGACGATGAACGTCCTCGAGGCCGCCAGACACACCGACCTCGAGCGAGTCGTACTCGCCAGCTCGTCGTCTGTCTACGGCGTCCCCGAATCCCTGCCGTACCAAGAAGACCAGCGAAAGCGCCCGACCAGCCCCTATGGGGTGTCGAAACTCGCTGGCGAGGAGTACGCTCGTGTCTTCCACGACGTCTACGGTCTCCCCACGGTCTCCCTGCGGTATTTCACCGTCTACGGCCCGCGGATGCGACCCAACATGGCCATCTCGAATTTCGTCTCGCGCTGTCTCAACGGCGAGCCACCCGTGATCTACGGCGATGGCAAACAGACCCGGGACTTCACTCACGTCACCGACGTCGTCGACGTCAACCGCCAGTTGTTGACCGACGATGCGGCCGACGGCGAGGCTCTGAACGTCGGGAGCACGGACACCATCACCATCACCGATCTCGCCGAGACGGTCCGGGACGCCGTCGATCCCGACATCGAGATCGTCTACGACGAGGCACGCGCTGGTGACGCTCGCCACACCCACGCGGACGTCTCGAAGGCCACCCGTCTGCTGGGCTATGAACCTTCGACGTCGATCACCGAGGGCGTCGGCTCGTTCCTCGAGTGGTACCGGACCAATCGCGACTGGTACGAGCCGCTGGTGCGGCGATCCTGATGACGTCCTGGCGGGATTTTGGGGTGACCGAGACCCTTCGTGAAACGTTGCCGGGCTGGGTGGTCGACCTCGCCTCGGTGCTCGCGCTCTTCGGCGACCTGCTGGTGATCGTCCCCGTTCTGGGTATGCTCTATCTCGCGGACGTGGCCCGTCGTCTTCACAGCGAGGACGAACCCACCCCACTCGCCAGGGATCGAACGGTCTTCGTCATCGCGACCGTCTTCGGGGGCCTCGCACTCGTCGTCCTCCTCAAGGGGGTGCTGGCCCTCCCTCGACCACCCGCGGCGTGGCACGCTATCGAGGCCAGCGAGCACGGCTTCCCGAGCGGCCACGCGATGGCCGCCACCGTCTGCTGGGGGGCGCTCGCGGTCTGGCTCGAGGTCGGTCGTCGCCGGACTCGCTTCGTGGCCGCGGCGAGTCTGATCGCGATCGTGGCGTTCTCCCGACTCGCCCTTGGCGTTCACTATCTCACCGACGTCGTGGCCTCCGTCGCGTTCGGCGTGGCCTATCTGGCGGCCGTCGCGGTGCTCGCCGATCGCGATCCCGTCCGTACGTTCGGGGTCGCCGTCGCCATCGCCGTCGTCGCGACGGTCGTGACGGCCGGTGAGTCTCGAGCGATCCTCGCGCTCACCGGCACTGTTGGTGCGCTGGTCGGTTGGCGAGTCGTGGAGTGGTCGCCCGTCCGGCAGCGACTACTCGCAGCCGTCGAGTGAGAACGACGATTTCTGTGTCCGAGATTCAAGGCTTCAGGATTCGTAGTAGCTTCGAATTGTAAAGTGGTAGTGCCCACTGCCCGACAGCGGACCATCGGCTCGAGGGTCTCAGGCGACCAGAACCCTACGCCTCGCGCAGTTGCTTCGCCTTCTCGATGTTCCAAGCGAAGCCGCGACCGTCCTCCGTCGGGGTCTCGAGCGCGAACGGGAGGTCCCGCAGGTCGGGGTGGTTGATGATCGCCCGCACGCCGTCCTCACCGATGTACCCCTCCCCGAGATGGGCGTGCTCGTCTTTGTGCGTCCCGACATCGTGTTTCGAGTCGTTGAGGTGGAGGTACTCGAGGTACTCGAGGCCGACAACCTCGTCAAAGCGTTCGATCGTCTCGTCGACCGCCTCGGGCGTGGTGAGATCGTTCCCCGCCACGAGGGTGTGGGCGGTGTCGATACAGATCCCGATCTCCTCGTCGGTGCGCTCGATGATCCCGGCGAGGTGGCTGAACTCCCCACCCAGTTTGGTTCCGGAACCGGCGTCGGATTCGATGAGGATCTGAACCCCTTCGGGCACCTCGAGGTCGTCGATTACGCTCGCGGCGTTGTCCAACCCGCCCTCGACGCCCGCGCCGGTGTGGGCCCCCAAATGGACGTTCACGTATGGAACCCCCAACTGCTCGGCGGCGTCGAGTTCGGCCTGCATCGAGGCCATGGACTTCTCGCGGAGTCCGTCTTTCGGCGTACAGAGGTTCACGAGATACGAGGAGTGGATCACCCAGGGTCCCTCGAGCAGTTCCCCAGTCTCCTCCCGAAAGCCTTCGGCCGCCTCAGCTTCGATGTCGGGTTCGGCCCAGACCTGCGGCGAGGTGGTGAAGATCTGTCCGCAGTTCCCCCCAAAGTTGACCTGGCGGTGGACGGCATTGCGGACGTCGTCGTACGGCGGCGTCTCCGTGTCCGAGGAGACGCGGGAGCCGGAAATCGAGACGTGTGCGCCGATCTTGAAACTCATATCGGGTGGGTTGTGAGCGGGCCATCAAAGGTACTTCGAAGGCGGCGACC
>LFFM01000708.1_pt1 | contig 23450 bp, 22 predicted proteins | sample 643131 | NCBI WGS metagenome assembly LFFM01 (sample SAMN03777445, study PRJNA286221) | soda lake metagenome | biome: soda lake; feature: Kulunda steppe; material: water; isolation source: sample Tc-Br brine of Tanatar trona crystallizer | place: Russia: Kulunda steppe | collected 2011-07
CTGGCCTTCCACAAACCCCCAGCCTTGCGCCTGGATGAGCGAGGGAAGGCCCAGCACGCAGAAGCTGACAATCAGTAGACAAACAACGTAACGTCGATGCACGGGGCACGCTCAGGCATGATTCGTAATGAACATCGGCAAAGCGCCGGTGCGGGCACTGATGGTAGCGCTGCGTCAGAGGCATGCGGAGACGGTGGGGGAAGAGCGACGATAAACTGCTGTTGTAACGAACACCTTACTATAGTAATGGATGCAGGGCCAGAGCGCAAGTGCACGTCAGGGAAAGACCAGCAGCCCAGCGGCTTGGAGCAGCCACAATTCCATCAGCGGAAGCGTCAGGCCGCCCACCGTGCCCGCGATCACCTGTCGTGGGGTGTGGTGCCGCATCCGCACGCGAGCCCAGGCCACCAGCGGGATGCACGCGACGCTTAGGCTTAGGAGAAGGTGCAGCCCCGGGAATGACGCCGGCTCGGCAAGGCCATACGCCATAAATACCAGCACCGATGGAATTCCCGCGATGGCAAGCGCATGGATGGAAATCTTCCACTGCCGTGTGACGAGTACCGTCAGGGCTGTGTTGAATCCATAGCAGACCATCAGCCAGCCCAGCAATACATGCCCCGGAACGGGTAGCGTACTCATCACCGCTGCCCCACACAGGTACGAGGCGACGGTCACAAGCAGTGGTCGCCTCCGTCGGGTGCGGTCGCGTATGTCGAGCGAGTCTACGCCGCCGCGCCGCAGTTCCCAGACAACATAGCTACCCGGTATCAAAGCGAAGAATACGACACCAACGGCACTCACGAGCAGCACCTCGACCGGGGCGGCTCCGGCGTAGGTCGCGAGGATGCCAAACAGCACCGGCGGCAGGAGCAACGGGTTCAGCACGGCCGAGACGATTTCAGCCAGACGATCCAGTGCTGACGCGTTGAACGTAGGCAAGGCGGTGAAGCAGGCAAGGTGTAAGAATCCGGGAGTGCCTACCATGCATTAACAACCCTGTTGCGTATGAGCGTAGCAGCAGATTAATCATCCGCTGCCCTCATGCGTCATCGCGTCATCTATTCCTTTGCTTACATCGTGGGTATACCGTGCAACCATTCGACCCTGTGTTAGAGCGCGCCACGGAGCTTGCCGCCACGTGGCATAGCGGAACGTACCGTAAAGGCCAATGGCGGGCGCCAGTGTACGAAAGCGAGAAGGGTCGTGCTGCCCCGGTGCCTGTCTTCTCCCACCTCACGGCCGTGGCGCTCACGGTGCAGCGGGCCAAGTGGCCCGCGGTTGTGGTCGCCGCAGCGTTTCTGCATGATATCCTGGAAGATGCCAACCGGAGAGGGGAGCGCATGAAACCAGAAACGCTGGCTGCCCGCATGAACGACGAGGTGGCGACGCTCGTGCAGCACGTCACGGAAGATAGCTATGACGCGAGCGGACAGAAACGCCCCTGGCGCACGCGGAAGGAGGCGTACATTGCGCACCTGAAGGAGGCCCCAGATGAGGCCGTGGCCATCAGCTTGGCCGACAAGCTGCACAACCTGTGGACTATGAATCAGTCGCTCGACGCGGGGTTGCCCCTGTTCAAGGGCGGCGATGATTTCATTGCGCTGAGCGCTGGCCCGGAGGAGCAACAGTGGTTTTTTCAGTCCATGTTGCGTGCCACTGCGGAGCACCGTGATACACGATTAGCCGCCCTCCGCGATCAGCTCACGCAGGAGGTGGCCCGCTTCGAACGTCTTGCCTTTCCGCAGTCTACTTAGTCGGCGATGCCAGGGCCCACAGGGAAGGGGCAGGCGGAGGCCGATCTACCGCGGCCGCGGAAGGGCGATTGCGCAGTAGCCCATCACAGGAATGGCGTAAAGGGCGCGCCGAGGTCCTTCCTGCGGCGTCTTGTGGATCGACGGCTGATGCATCCTACGAGGCGTCCGCCGTTCAGGCGCCGCTCAATTCTGTGTCTCCACATCCAGCGCGTCGAGTACCTCGGTAAAGCTCTCCGGCAGTGGTGTGGGGCGCCCGGTCGCAAAATCGACCCACACGACAGTGGCGTGCCCTACCGCGCAAAGCGGAGCGTCCTCTTGGGGGAGCCGCGCCTCATAGTACGTTTCGACGCTGGAGCGGCCAGGGGGCGTGCTGTAGAGGTCAATTACCAGATCAGCAGGATAGACCACCGGTTGCTTGAAGTCGCAACTCGTATGAGCGAGCACGGGGCCAGCGCCATCGGCTTTCCAATCGGTGCCCATCACGGCCCGCAGCCACGTCACGCGGACGTGCTCAAAGTATTGGAAGAATCGTGTGTTATTGACGTGCCCAAGGGCGTCCATGTCGCCCCAGCGGATGGTCACCTGCACCCGGTGAAGGTGGCGGGCATCGGACGGAATGGAAAGGCGGGCCATGGTTGCAATGGGAGACTAAAAGGAAAGAGCGGGCGCCTCCGAAGGGGACACCGCACGGGCCGGCGGCCAGGCTTGTGCCGAATGGCGAACGACTGGATGACAAGCTGGCACGCATGCCAACACTTTAATAAAGGGACGTGTCAAACGCCCGGCGGTGCTTTTTCGTGAGCGGGTGCTCGCGCCCCAGGAGCGTGAACAATGCCACACAGGCCTTGCGGGCACCATCGTCATCGTACGATCGGTCCTGCCGTACCACCTCAATAAAACGCTCCAGCGCCGCGTCGAAGTCCTGCCGGGTGAGCGCTTCGATAGCTTGCACGTACGTAAGCTGCACGTCTCCCGCAGGGATGTCATCGGGGGTCTGGTACAGACGGAGCAGCCGCGCGATGATCCCCACGGCCTCTTTTGTCTGGAGAAGATCGGGATCCGCCACATCGGTGCCCTCCACGAGCGCCTCTGCGCGGTCTGGCGCGGTGAACACGACAAGCCCGGCCAATAGCGTCTCTGCTTCATCGGTCTCCGCTTCGTCAGCGACGATCGTTTCCAGGATTTCGCGCGCCTCGGAGCGTTGGCCTTTCTCCAGCAACGCCTTGGCCTGTGCGAGGGCCTTTTTATCTTCCGTGGGCAGGTGCTCGTCCAGCCACGTGCGGATCTGATGCTCGGGCAGCGCCCCGGTAAACTCGGCTTCGACCTGGCCGTCGACGAACAGCTTCACGGCGGGAATCCCGCGGACGTTGTATTGCTGTGCCAGCTGCGAGTGCTCGTCCGTGTTTACCTTCGCGAGGGTCCATGAAGTCTCCGGCTCCCGTGCCAGCCGTTCCAGCACCGGGCCCAGCGTACGACAGGGCCCGCACCACGGCGCCCAGAAGTCAACCAGCACCGGCTGATCGTGGCTGGCCTGTAGCACGTCTGTTTCGAAGGAGGATATTTCGAACGAGGTGGTGTCTTGCGTGGCCATAAGAGCGAGAAATCATTCAATTCAGAAAATACACAGAATTGTATCTCTGGGCGGCCGGCAGGATTCGTAGGGATTCATCAAAAAGACGGCTGGTTACGACCAAAAACAGAGCGGCTTCCGGGGTGGGGAGGAAGCCGCTCATGCGGGCAGAAGGGCGGCCCGCGGTGACGTCGGTGGACGACGTTGGTGTAGTTACATAGCCATGTTCGGCTGGGGCCGTCAGCGGACCACTGTGACGCGTTGCGTATCGCGGAAGTCCTGCCCCCGGGCGACGATAAAGTACGTACCACTGGAGAGGCCGTCGGCGTCGACGCTAAACCGAGCACTACCTGATGCAACAGGAGCGTCGTGCACCGTGGCGACTTCGCGCCCCAGCATGTCATACAGCGCAATGTGCACGTGCTGTCCGGCATCGAGGGTCAGGCTGAACGATGCCTGCGTATTAAACGGACTGGGGGAGGCCGGGGAAAGGCCAGCCGTCTCTTGGTCGGCGCCATTGGAAACGCTTTGCCCGTCAAATGCCCGGGTGTCGAAACGCTCGCCCGGCACAGCCTCTACAGAGGCTACTTGGTAGATGCCATTGGAACGATAGACGGCCTCCGTCAGGAACGGCGCGCCGCGGTCGGCGAACGTAAGGGAGAGCACCTGACCTTCATCCGCTCCCGGCGCCGTAAGCACAAACTGAAGGGGCTCGCTGGAGCGGAAGCCGTCACGCTCGGCCGTCATCACATCGTTACCCCAGACGGTAAGGGCCTGGGCGCCGTCTTTCCACTCCATCTGTCCCGCGCAACGTCCCGCTTCCGTGTGCGCCGTCAGCCGACTGCCATCGGCGATGGGCGTGCCGTCCGTCATCGTGTGCACGGAGTCTGGAAATATAACGGTGGCATTGTCACCGGTGCGGGTGCTGCAGGGGTCAGCACTGGCGTGCAACGGAAACCACAGCAGAAAAATCAGCAGGGGAAGGAGCGTTTTCATGAGCCTGTGCAATTAAAGGGCAGGAGCCGCGTGCGATTCGGTTCCCAATATCGCGGGTCATGTGGATATCCGTATTACACCTTTGGAGCACGAGAAGTCTATATTAGGGTATCCTTTGGATTAATCCTGGCGCAGAAACGCTCCCTCCCTCCTGGTCGTGGCGCGTCCTTCGGTCCCCTCCAGTCTTTTTGCAAAATAAAATACGATTTAGCTTAAACTAACAAATCGGACGGGCATACAGAGGGTGTACATGATTCTACAACTGCCCCATCGCTATACCGCATGCGCCCTTTCCTACTGTTTTTCCTGACCGCGCTCGTGCTCGTCATGCTGACCGCCTGCAACGAGGCAACGGATGATGATCGCCCCGCCGTAGTGGCTACCACCAATGTGGTAGGCGACCTGGTGCGCACCATCGGAGGCGATGACATCGCGCTGACGGTGCTCATGGGGCCCGGCGTCGATCCTCATCTGTATCGGGCGAGTGAAGGTGATGCGGCTCGCATGAGCGAAGCCGACATCGTATTTTACAACGGGCATCACCTGGAAGGCCGGATGACGGACCTGTTTGAGCAGATGGGGCGCCGTGGGGTCCGCACGGTAGCGCTGGCCGAGACGCTGCCGGATAGCCTACTGCAGACCTCAGCGGACTACCCGGGCAACCGGGATCCGCACGTCTGGCTGGATGCGTCGTTGTGGATGCTGGCTGTAGATGCGGTTGAGGAGGCACTGGCTGAAGCCGACCCTACCCATGCGGCGGTGTACACCGAGCGGGCTGCAGCGTATCGTGATGAGCTGCAGGAAACCCATCGCTACGTGGAAGAGCGGGCCCAAAAGGTGCCTGAAGAACGCCGGGTACTGATTACCTCGCATGACGCCTTCGGATACTTTGGTGCAGCCTACGGCTTTGAGGTGCGTGGGCTGCAAGGGATCAGCACGGCGACAGAAGCCGGTACGCGCGACGTACAGCAGATGGCCGCGTTTATCGTGGAGCGCGAAATCCCCGTGCTGTTCGCTGAGTCCTCCGTCCCCGAGCGGGGCATCGAAGCTGTCCGCCGGGCCGCGCGCGATCGGGGCTTTCCGGCCGAATTCGGAGGCACGCTCTATGGGGATGCCCTGGGGGACCGAGGAACGCCAGAGGGAACGTATACCGGGATGATGCGCCATAATATCGATACCATCGTCGATGGGCTGTTGCGTGATCCTGCGTGACGGACATGCCATCCACGAATGCCTCCCCACGCTCCATAGCCCATGTCGTCCTCGCCCGCCATTACCGTTCGCGACCTTACCGTAGCCTACCGCGAATCGCCCGTGCTTTGGGACATCGACTGGACGGTGGAGCAGCAAGACCTGGTGGCGATTGCTGGACCCAATGGCGCCGGTAAAACCACATTGCTGAAGGCGGTGATGGACCTGGTAGATCCGGTTGCTGGGCAGGTACGGGTACTGGGCGAGCCCTACCGCGCCGTCCGCGACCAGGTCGGCTATGTGCCGCAGCGCGGCAGCGTTGATTGGGACTTTCCCACCAATGTGCTCGACGTGGTTTTGATGGGCCTCTATGGTAAGCTCGGCTGGTTTCGGCAGCCCGGAGCCGAAGAGCGGGCTACAGCCCGTGAGGCGCTCGCACAAGTGGGCATTGAGGACCTCGCGGACCGTCAGATCAGCGAGCTCTCCGGCGGGCAGCAACAGCGTACGTTTCTGGCCCGCGCGCTGGTGCAGGATGCCGCGCTGTACTTGATGGATGAGCCGTTCCAGGGGGTCGATGCCACCACCGAGCGCACGATTATCGATCTGCTGCGCGACCTGCAGGCCGACGGGAAAACCCTTGTGGTGGTGCATCACGACCTGCAGACGCTCCCGGAGTACTTTGACTCGGTGCTGCTGCTCAACGTCCGCCGTATGGCGTCGGGCCCAGTAGAGGAGACCTTCACCGATGAAAACCTGCGCCGCACGTACGGGGGCCGTGTGGGCTTTCTGCATCCACCATCGGAGGCGTCCTGATGGATGCCCTTATAGATATATTGTACGCTCTGGCGACTGACTACACGCTTCGGACGGTGGCGTTGGGGTCGGCCATCCTTGGGCTGGTGAGCGGGGCCCTCGGGACGTATGCTGTGCTCCGGGGCCAGAGCCTCATCGGCGACGCCATTTCGCATGCGGCACTCCCGGGTATCGCGCTTGCGTTTTTGCTCACAGGCAGTCGCCTTACGCTGGTGCTGCTGCTGGGGGCGCTGGCCGCCGGTTGGTTGGCCACGCTCGCGATCATGGCCGTGACGCAAACCTCGCGCATCACCTTCGATAGCGCGCTCGGCCTGGCGCTCTCCGTGTTCTTCGGTGTCGGACTGATGCTGCTCACGTATATTCAGCAAACGGCCGGGGCACAGCAGGCCGGGCTGGACACCTTTCTGTTTGGCCAGGCGGCTACGCTGGTTACCGACGATGTGTGGACCATGGCCGGCTTGGGCGCTGTCGCGCTCTTGGGGATGGCCTTGTGCTGGAAAGAGTTTAAGCTGTTGTCGTTTGATCCAGCATTTGCTCGCAGCCTCGGTTTGCCCGTCCGCATGCTTGATACGCTCCTCATGACGCTGCTGGTGCTGGCCATCGTGATTGGCCTCCAAACCGTCGGGGTGGTGCTGATGAGTGCCATGTTGGTGGCGCCCGCAGCCGCGGCCCGGCAGTGGACGGATCGCCTCGGCGTGATGGTCGCGCTGTCGATGGCGTTTGGGGTGGCGGCGGGCGTCTGTGGTGCACTTATCAGCAGCCTTGTGGCGAACCTGCCCACGGGTCCGACCATCGTTCTGTGTGTGAGCGCTATCGTCGCCGTATCCCTGACGCTGGCGCCCCGACGCGGCCTGCTGTGGCGTTACCTTCGTGACCGGCGTACGCGCGTCAGGCCGCCGGTGGCTGTTCCTGCAGACGAGAATGGGAGACCATGACCATCACGCAACTTGAAATTCAGTTAGTAGCGGCGGTCGTTGCGGCGGCCTGTGCGCTGCCCGGGGTGTACCTCGTCCTGCGCGGTATGGCTATGATGAGCGACGCCATCAGCCACTCGATTCTTCCGGGCATCGTAGTAGCGTTTTTTCTGGTGGAAAACCTGAACTCTCCGCTCCTCATTGTAGGCGCAGCGCTGACAGGTCTGCTGACCGTGGTGCTGGTAGAGCTACTGACGGACACCCGCCTGGTGAAAGAGGACGCGGCCATTGGAATCGTCTTTCCGGCGCTGTTTAGCCTCGGCGTCATCCTCATTGCGCGCTACGCGGGAGACGTACATCTGGACTTAGATGCGGTGCTGCTGGGTGAACTGGCCTTTGCGCCCTTCAATCGACTCGAAATCGCCGGCCACGATCTCGGGCCGCAGGGGCTCTATGCCATGGGTGCGGTGGGGCTGTTAAACCTGGGGTTTATCCTGCTTTTCTACAAAGAGCTCAAGCTGGCAACCTTCGACGCGGCGCTGGCGACCACCCTCGGTTTTGCGCCCGTGGCACTCCACTACGCCCTGATGGCACTGGTCTCAGTTACAGCCGTAGCCGCATTTGACGCCGTGGGGGCTATTCTGGTGGTGGCGCTTATCGTGGGGCCGCCTGCCAGTGCGCGCCTTCTCACCGACCGCCTTGGTCTGACGCTGGTGCTAAGTGTCGTGCTGGGCGTGGCCTGCGCGATCAGTGGATATTGGCTGGCGCATGTGCTGGACGCGTCAATTGCCGGCAGCATTGCCACCATGGTAGGGGGTTGTTTTACCGCGTGCTACCTGTTTGCCCCCACGCACGGCCTGGTGGCGCAATACCTGATGCGGCGGGAGCGGCGCTGGACGTTTGCACGGAAGGTGCTGGTTATTCATCTCCTGCAGCATGAAGGGTTGCCTGAAGCCACACGCGAGTGTCGGGTAGACCATCTTCAGGAGCACCTGTCGTGGACGGCTTCTTTTGCCAGGCAGGTGGTGGCACAGGCGGAGGACCAGGCGCTGGTTCGTCGCGGGGAGGGCCGGTTATGGCTGACACCAGCCGGACGGGCGCTGGCACAAGAAGCCGTGGTGCACACGTAACGTGCACACGTAACATACCGGTTGGTCTGGATCACAGGCTGCGCTCTCCGGGTTATATAACGTGTTCTTTTCACAAAGCCCTGAGTTCTATGCGTGCGTTTCTTCGGAAGTGGCTTGAGCGCTGGCGCGCCCGGCGTGTATCTCCAGAGCGGGCGGCCCGGCGCGTAGCACGCGGCGCAGCATACCTGGACGAGGTAGATCCAACCTGGTACCGAGGGGTCGACCCGGACACCCTTGAGCTGAGCAGCGGCTCGTCGTGCATTTTGGGGCAACTCCATGGCGAGTTTCGCCTGGGCCTGCGCCGAGCGCACCTCTTTCATCTGAGCAGCGCCCCCCGTGCCAACCTCTCGCCAGTATCCTACGGCTTTTTCCACGTCCGCAACGTATCAGAGGAGTTGCAGGATCGCGATTACGACTACCTGAATCAGGCATGGGGGAAGGAAGTGCGGGCACGCCAGGTGCGGGACAGTGGCATAGACGGAAACGCACCAGCTGATCTGGAGCGTCCCGAACCCCTGGTTCCGGCGTAGGGCACCGTTGCATGGTCGCTACGCAGCCATCCGCACATGGCGTTCGAAGAGGGTGTTGATGTGCGGCGCAAAATGATGGCTGTCATTCAGCCGGTAGTACACGGTTTGTGCCTCCCGCCGTGGCTGCACGAGCCCCTGCTCGCGGAGCTTCTTTAGCTGCTGAGAGATGGCAGGTGTCGTCAGCTCCAGCACGTCGGCGATGTCGTTAACGCAGACCTCGGACGTGGCCCACAGCAGGTACAGAATACGGGTGCGGGTGGGGCTGCCAGCAGTCTTCAACAGAGCCGCAACGTCATCCAGCCAATCCTGCGCGGCCACGTCTTGGCGCAGCGCGCTTAGGGGTCGTCCATCCATGAAAGCCGAGAGCTAAGTCTGAGGGTCGAGAACCGACCGCTTGCCCAGCTATGGCAGATCTCCTGCCGCATCAGGCCTTGGAGCGATCGCGTGCCCTCAGTATCGGCAGTGCTGCGCAGGAGTTTAGTGAACGGTTAAGTGCGCCTGCCAGCGGACGAGCCACTCCTCATCTGGGGATACCCGTTGGACGCCGGCCCGGCATACGGCCCGCGCGGGTGCGTCCTACACACTGCCGCGTTCCCGGCTGATCTTGAAGTCTTGGGACCGGCGCCAGATGGCAATGCCAAAGCCAAAGCTGAGCATGATGAAGCCGATCCACACCAGACTGATGAGCGGCTTCTCGCGGGCATCAATGAGCACCCAGTCCTCGGGCTCCACCTCTACGCCGTCAAATGTCAGGTTGACCTCGCCGGAGTCTACACTCATGCCTGTGAACGACACCCCAACATCCCACGCATCCACACGGACCACGTCCGAGATGACACGCCGGTCCTCTGTGATGGTGTAGGTCGGACGCAGCGTACGCACGTCGCCGGTAGGCTCGTGGGTCATTTCCACGACGGCAACGACGGTAATCTCCGATGCGGTCGCCATCTCATCTGGGGCAACATTCGACTCAAAGCCTTCGAAGCGTACGACGTAGTCGCCGTCGGCCAGTCGTACGGCTTCGCCCCGTTCGAGCGCTAATTGATTGGTGGCATCTTCCTCCCCCGAGCCCGTCGCCTGCTTGGGTGTCACAGCGATGAATAGATCCTGCTCGGCGTATTTCTTCACCTCGGGATGGCGTATCCACTGATCCATTTCCTCGCTGAAGTATGCCACGGGGCTAACGGTGAAGTTGCGCCCACGGGGGTCTGTGAATTCCACCTCGTAGGCCGTCCGTCCCTGCTCAATGCTTTGTTGGCCGTGGTACGTCACTTCGTAGCCGTTAATAAGGCGTGTTTCACCCTTCACAGCCACGAAGTTGGTGCGCGATTCGTTCTGGCCTTGGCCTGCGGCCCCCAACTGCAGGGGGAGGGGACGCTCGAAGGCGCTGGAGGTGATGATGCCAATCACCATAATCGCAAACCCGATGTGCGTCACCGCCCCACCTGCCATCCGTGGATTGCCCCGGAGGAGGCGCAGCAAGACGGCACCGTTGCCGAAAAAGGCAAAGAGCGATGTGAACAGTAACAGCAGGAGCAACAGCCCTTGGCCGTAGATCTCCCAGAACTCGGCGAGCGATGCCGTAAACCCGGCCTCCGACATACGCTCTGCCGGCGAAGTCTCGGGGAATGAAATGGAGTATTCTACGAACGGAGTGAAGACCATAACGGCCAAGGTGACCACAACCGCCAGTCCCATGGGCTTCATCACAGCGCGGTTAATGCTGTCTACATCCATCTTATTCCACCAGAACAGCTGCCCAATCCCGATCAAAAATGCCATCACCACGGCCATGGGCAGCGTCCACTTGTTGTAGAACTCAATGGGTACGGTGGCCGGGCTTTCCCGGAACAGGTGTCCAATAATGGGCGAGCTGGTACCCAGCAGAATGACCGCAGCCATCGCGCACATAAGCATGGCCCCGCTAAAGATCATAAACTCGCGCGAGAGCGTATTGGGCTCTTTCTTTGGCGTGGGAAGCTCGCTGTAGCGGTAGGCAAACAGCCCAAAGCCCACCACCGTCATCGTCCCGATCCACACCAGCAACTGGCTGGTGAGGCCCAGGTCCACAAACGAGTGAACGGAGAGGTCCTCCAGCACATTGCTACGCGTTAAGAAGGTGGAGTACACCACCAGGATAAAGGCCAGGATGCTGAGGAAGAGGGCCGCCTTGTGGCCGTGGCCGCTCTTCTTCTGAATCAGCATGGTGTGGAAGGCGGCAATACCCACGATCCACGGCACCAGCGACGAGTTTTCGACCGGATCCCAGGCCCAGTAGCCGCCAAAGGAGAGGGTGACGTACGCCCAGTAGCCTCCCATGGCGATGCCGATACCGAGCATACAAACAGCAAAGAGCGTCCAGGGGAGGGCCGGACGCACCCATTCGGTATACTTGCGCTTCCAGAGGGCCGCAATCGCGAAGGCGAAGGGGACCAGCATGGCCGTAAACCCGACAAACATCATCGGTGGGTGAATGGCCATCCACGGATTCTGAAGCAGATCATTCAGCCCGGTGCCATTGGGCGGTACAAAGTCTGGGTTGGACTGGAAGATGGGCGCATCGGCGAAGCGCTCGGCCAGCATCGCGAAGGGAGAGGAGCCGATAGCCAGGTTGCCAAACTGCAAGCCGGCCACCATCGAGAGCAAGAAGAACTGGCAGAGGGCGAACACAGCCATTACGGGGGCCTCGTAGCTCCCCGTGCGCCAGATCACCGCAAGCCCCATGAGGCCTGTGAGCGCGATCCACAGCAAGAACGACCCTTCCTGGCTCGCCCAGGTGGCCGAGAACTGGTAGATAAAGGGCATCTCATTGGATGCGTTCTGGTAGACCAGCGCAAACTGGTATTGCTGCGTAACAAATAGATACATGAGCAGCCCAAACGCCGTGATGCCGGCTGTGGCAGACAGGCCCCAACTCCATCGACCGACTGATTCCCAGGCGATATCGTCTGCCCCCCACTGGGTTTCCCGGACGTACGCAAACCCGGCCAACAGGCAGGCCACAAAACTGGTCAAGACAAGCAGCTGCCCAATAATCCCGAGCATAGACTTCGAGCTGTAATTACAAGGAAATGCAACGACAATCATGCACGTCATATGTGCATGGGGGTTCCTGAGGGCACCTCCCGCCACGCACCCTATCTCCCTGATTCACCGGTTCTTGCAAGGGGGCATGACGGCACTATTTGGCGTGCGAGACCGCCCGCACTTCGCGAATGACGGTGATCTTGACCTGCCCTGGATACTGCAGTTCGTTCTGGACCCGTCGGGCAATGTCAGCTGCCAGTTGCTCGGCGCGAGCGTCCGACACGAGGTCGTGGTTGACGAGCACGCGGACCTCGCGCCCGGCCTGGATGGCATAGACGCGCTCCACCCCGTCGAACGAGGCGGCCAGGTCCTCGAGCTGCTCCAGTCGTTTGATGTAGGACTCAAGCGCTTCCCGGCGGGCTCCAGGCCGGGCGCCCGAGATGGCATCGGCAGCCTGTACGATGGGTGCGATGAGCGTCGTCATCTCGATCTCATCGTGGTGCGCGCCTACGGCATTGCACACGTCGGCTGCTTCTTTGTACTTCTTGCAAAGGTCCATGCCGGCCAGCGCGTGTGGCTGCTCAATTTCATCCTCCAGCACCTTTCCAATATCGTGGAGAAGGCCTGCCCGGCGCGCTTTGGCGGGGTCAAGGTCGAGCTCCGCAGCGATGAGGGACGCAATACGGGCGGTTTCCACCGAGTGCGCCAGCAGATTTTGCCCGTAGCTGGTGCGGTAGCGCATCCGCCCGATGTGGCGCACCAGTTCGCTATGTAGCCCGTGCAGGTTCAGGTCAATGACGGCCCGCTCCCCACGCTCCTGAATTTCCTCCTCAACGCCGGTGCGGGCTTCTTCTACCACCTCCTCGATGCGTCCAGGATGAATGCGACCATCCTGCACCAGATCGATCATCGCCAGTCGGGCGATCTCCCGGCGGACGGGGTCAAATCCTGAGAGGATGACGGCCTCCGGTGTGTCGTCCACGATAACCTCAATACCCGTCGCCGCCTCGAACGCCCGAATGTTGCGGCCTTCGCGGCCGATAATGCGGCCCTTCATCTCATCGGATTGGATGTTGACGACCGACACGGTATTCTCGATGGCGTGACTGGCCGCGGTCCGCTGAATGGCCGTTAGGATGATGCGGCGCGCCTCGCGGTTGGCCTCCAGCTTGGCCTCGTCCCGGATTTCCTTGATGTGGGAGGCCGCTTCCAGCTTAGCTTCGTCGATGAGCTGTTCGCGCATGGCCTCACGCGCCTCGCGGCGGGAGAGCCCGGCCACGTTTTCCAGCTTGCGTACTTGCTGGTCAATCATCTCTTGCAGCCGTTCCCGCTTGCGCGTCAGGGACTGGCTACGCTCGTTGAAGTGTTTTTCCGCTTCGGAAGCGGCTACCCGCTGTTCTTGGAGGGCCTCTTGCGTGGCCTCTGTGCGTTGCATCAGCGTGCGGAGTTGCTGTTGGTCACGCTCCGCTTCTTGCTGGAGGCGCTCCAGTGCCTCAGAAGCTCGCTCGGCGGCCTGTTGTTGTTCGTTGACCTGCTCCGCTTGCTGGCTGAGGCGCTGCTGCCAGCGGTCCAGCTTGCGGCGCGTGCGCTGCATCTGCTTGCGGGCCTCCTCTTGCTCCTCTGCAAACGCCCGTTGCCTTTTCTGCAACGCCGCTTCGGCCTCTTCCACATGATTCTTGCGATAGGCCTCCGCCGCTTCTTTGGCTTCACGGCGCAGGGTACTTGCCTCTTGTTGGGCTTGGCCGAGCACCTCTTCTGCGCGCCGCTGCCGGATCCACACCGTCAGCGCGCCACCGGCAGCAAACGCGCCGACGGCGATGGCGATGAGCAGGAGTCCGGTGGTCAGGTCCATAATGGGCAAACAGGGTGGGTAGGCCTCAAAGCGACGACGGCCGGCGGGGAGGGGAAGGGCGGCCTGGCCGAACGTGCGGAAGTGGCTCCTCCAAGGGGCACCGGGCGTGCCCTGCTCCATCTGCACAGCCTACGAGCCCGTAGCGAAGGATTCAAAGAACCCCCTTAGTTGACAATGTGGGTGCCGCTCAGGTGCTTCCGACTTCCACGGTCGACGCACGTGCGTGCGCCGTCTCCCGAATCGTTCGAGAGTGAGGCCTGTCGTCCAAACCTGAAGGTAAGCTCCCTTTTTTAGTAGCGTAAGGTTCTTTTTTTACGCTTTCGCTACGGGCTCGTAGACTGTGAAGCGCGGTCTTATATAGAGCCGGTAGAGGGCTGTTCCTGTGATGGTGGAGGCACGGCACCATCGCCGCGAGCATCGACCTCGGTCGCAGCGTCTGATGCCGCGAGGGCGTGCTCCAGCGCCTCGGCGAGATGCTGCACGTTGGCGTCAACGCTGTTGAGGGCCTGCTCTTTATCGCGCTGTACGGCGTAAAGCTCTTCAGCCAGTGCCAGTGCGGTGATGATAGCCGAGGTAAGGGGGGGCTGCTCGCTGTGTTGGGCCCGGAAGGCCTCCATCTTTCCATCCACGTAGGCGGCAATCTCGCGCGTGAGGGCTTCATCCTCCTCGCGCACCCGCAGGGGATAGGTGCGCCCCATGATTTCGACGCGAATGGACTTGTGTGCCATAGCGGGAGCAGCGATGGAGTGGCTTACGATTGCTTTTCGGCCTGCGCGATGTACTGGTCGAGCGCGCGCACAAACTGTTCAACCTTGCGGCGGGCCGCCTCGGGGCGCTCGTCAATCGAGAGGACCGTACGGTTGGGGTCGTCAATACCTGCTGATTCTTCAAGCGTGCGCAGCCGTTGGGCGAGCCGGGTGTTTTCGCGCCGGAGCCGGTCGATCTCGTCCAGAGCGTCCTCTACCCGGTCGCGGAGCTGCTCCAGCGTCCGGCGGCTCTTGTGGCGCACCGCATCATCAAAGGCGAGTTCGATGGCCGCTTCCTGGGCCTCGAGGTCGTCGACAGGATCTGATGGGGAGGAAGGTGAAGCCATAGGCAGACCGTGGCGGGACGGGGGTGTGAGACAACGCTACCAAATATAACCACTCCTACCCACGAAGTTCAGCATCGAAATTGGACTGGAGCGCTGTGAGGATCGCTCGCATCTTCGCATCGACCTCTGAATCCGTGAGGGTGCGGTCAGCTCCAAAGCGCAAGGTGAACGCCACGCTCTTCTGGCCCTCGGGGATGCCCTTGCCCTGATAGAGGTCAAACACATCCGCGGCGTTGAGGAGCGGCTCGCCGGCTGCACGAATCGCGTCCAGCATGGCACCGGCCGGGGTAGCATCGTCCACCACCACAGCGAGGTCGCGCTCGACAACGGGGAAGCGCTGCACTGGCGTAAAGCGGCGCTCCAGATGCGGCGCAGCCAACGCAATCACGGCCGCCCAGTCCAACTCTGCGATGCACACGTCCTGCTCCAGGTCGTAGTCGGCGGTGAGGGCTGGAGCGAGCGTCGCAATCATCCCGATAGGCGCCCCTTGCGCGGTAATCGTAAGATGATGCTGGGTAAGGTCACTCGATTCGTAGACCGCTTCCATGGCAACATCTGGCACGCGCAGGTCGCGCAGCAACGCGTCCACGACGCCTTTCATGTCAAAGACATCTGCCGGGCGTGGGGTCCGATCCCACGCGGCGGTGTCGACCGGCCCGCAGGACGCGATCAGTAGCGCCTCATGCTCTGCGTATCCCTGCACGACCGTTCCTCCATCGGTATCCTGCCGAAACACGTGTCCAAGTTCGAAGAAGTGGAGGGCGTCTTGGCCGTGGTTGTGGTTGAACTGTAGCACATCGAGCATACCGGGCAGCAGGGTAGGGCGCAGGGCTGCCATCTCGCGGGAGATGGGGTTGAGGGTTTCCACAACCGCTCCGTCCTTGGCGCCTCCCAGCGGCGGTTGGTTGAAGCGATCGGCGGTTTCCTTGCGCAGCATGCTGTTGGTGAAGACCTCGCGGTGACCTGTGCCCGTCAGTATGGTGCGGGCCTGGGCGCGGAGCGTGGTGGAGGGCAGGGCCTGCGGCGTATGCGTGGGGATCCGTGTGTGGCTGGGCGTAGGGATCTGATCGTACCCATAGATCCGGGCGACTTCTTCAATCAGGTCGACTTCCTGTCGCACGTCCGGGCGGAAGAGGGGCACCTCGCAGCGTAGCACGTCGTCAGCCGCTGCATCGACCCCAAATCCGAGGGCCGACAAAATCTGCGTGAGGGTGCCGGCGGTGAGGGGGGTTCCCAGCAGCTGCGCTACCCGCTCCACGCGCAGGTCAAGCATCAGCGGCTCCTGAGGGCGCGGGTGGGCATCGCGGAAGCCATCGGGGTCAATTTCCCCACCGGCAATCTCGGCGATAAGCACAGCCGCCCGAAAAGCCGCCCACACCTGGCCGTCCGCATCCACACCGCGCTCGAAGCGGTACGAGGAGTCGGTCGACAGCTGAAGCGCTTTTGCGGCCTTCCGAATGGTTACGGGGTTAAAGTACGCGCTTTCAATCAACAGGTCGGTAGTGTCGCCCGTCACTTCCGAGTTTGCGCTCCCCATGATGCCGGCCAGCGCCACCGGCGCGTTAGCATCGCAGATGAGCAGCGCGCCTGCCGGGACGTCCCGCGACACGTCATCCAGCGTGGTGAACGTCTCGCCACCTTCAGCCAGCCGTACGCGAATGGCCGGGCCTTGGAGGCGGTCGTAGTCAAATGCGTGCAGCGGTTGGCCACACTCGTACATCACGTAGTTGGTGATGTCGACCACATTGTTTCGCGGGCGCAGGCCCACGGCGGCCAGCCGTTGCTGCAACCAGGCGGGGGATTCGTCCACCGTCACGCCCGTGACTCGGAGCCCCACGTAGCGCGGGCAGGCGTCGGGAGCCTCGATGGACACCTCAAAGGGCGGCGCATCGCTGTCGGTGTGAGGATAGTCGACGTCGGGGCGCCGAAGCGTTCCCTGTGTCAGGGCCGCCACGTCGCGGGCTACCCCGATGTGGCTGACGGCGTCCGGGCGGTTGGGGGTAATGGCGATGTCCAGCACATGGTCGGTAAGTGCGAGGCCTTGCGTCGCGAGATAGTCGGCCAGCGGCGTGCCAACGGGGGCATCATCCGAAAGTACCAGGATGCCGTCCTGGTCGTCCGAGATCTCCAATTCGTGGCCCGAGCAAATCATGCCCTGCGAGGCCTCGCCGCGAAGCTCCACCGCCTCAAGGGTGAACGGTACCCGCGTGTCATCTTCTGGCAGGCGCAGCGTGGTGCCGACCGTCGCTACCGGCACGCGCTGTCCGGCCGCTACGTTGGGGGCGCCGCAGACAATCTGGAGCGGCGCGTCGGTGCCGATGTTGACGTCGCACAGCACCAGCTTGTCCGCATTGGGATGCGAACGCACCGCCTCTACATGGCCCACAACAACGCCCTCAGAGGCCGGGCCGCGCCGCGTTACGTCCTCCACCTCCAGCCCGCTCATCGTTAGCGCGTGGGCCAGTTCATCTGGAGAGAGGTCGTGGGCAATGTAGTCGGAGAGCCAGCGGTAGGAAATATCCATCGGAACAGAGGAGGTGAAGCAGGTGAACGTTCGGCAGCAAGAGGGGGGTGCAGCAGCGCCTAAAATTGCTGCAGGAAGCGGACGTCGTTTTCGTAGAAGGTGCGAATATCGTCAATGCCGTAGCGTAGCATGGCGATGCGTTCGACGCCCATCCCAAACGCATAGCCCGTGTAGCGCTCAGGGTCTGCACCGACGGCCTCCAGTACATTTGGATGAACCATCCCGGAGCCGAGGATCTCCATCCAACGGCCACCATCGGGGTGCTCCGGATCGGCCCACCAGATGTCAACTTCGGCGCTGGGTTCGGTGAAGGGAAAGTAGGACGGGCGGAAGCGCATCTGCACGTCAGCGCCAAAAAAGGCTTCAGCAAACGTCCGCAGGATGTGCTTCAAATCGCCCAGCGTCACGCCTTCGTCCACATACAGCCCCTCGACCTGATGAAACAGGCAAAACGACTTGTAGGAAATGGCCTCATTACGGTAGACGCGCCCCGGGGCAATGATGCGCACCGGCGGCGCCGTGTTTTCCATCACGCGGATCTGCACGGGAGAGGTATGCGTGCGCAATACGACACCGTTGCGCGGGCCTTCGGGCGGCTCCACGAAGAAGGTGTCCTGCATGTCCCGAGCGGGATGCTCGGGCGGAAAGTTGAGCGCGGTGAAGTTGTGCCAGTCGTCTTCGATTTCCGGCCCTTCGGCTACCGCAAACCCGAACCGCTCGAACAGGCGCGTGATGTCGTGCAGCGTCTGGGCCAGCGGATGCACCGAGCCGACGCGCGGAGTGCGGCCAGGCAAGGTCAGGTCGACGTCGGGGGCTGCTGGCCCCGCTGCTTGTTCTAAGCGGTCAACGGCTTCCTGATGGATAGCCTCCGCACGCTGTTTAAGCGCATTCAGCTGCTTGCCAACGGTGGGCCGATCCGCTGGGGCCACCTGGCCTATCTTTTTGAACAGATTGGTGATAATGCCGCTGCGCTGGCCGAGGTAGGTGATGCGGAAGTCCTCCGCTTCATCCAGCGTGGTGAGCGTAACGTCGGTCAGTTCCTCGCGAAGAGCGTCAATCCGGTCCAGCATGAGCAGGGGAGGTAGGTGGGGGCGTCCATTAGGCAAAAAAAATCCCGCCGGGCCTGCCGGGGCAGGGGCGGGAATAGGGCAACACGTACCGAAGGTGTGGGCTGCTGGGAGGCAGCCATAGCTTACGCGGTGACCGTGTCAACCACCTTGGAAAAGGCTTTCGGGTCGTGCATGGCAAGGTCGGCCAGCGCCTTGCGGTTCAGTTCGACGTCCGACTTCCGGAGCGCACCCATGAAGCGCGAGTAGCTGCTGCCGTTGAGCCGGGCCGCCGCGTTGATGCGCGCGATCCATAGCTTGCGGAACTGCCGCTTCTTCGTCCGGCGGTCCCGGTAGGCATAGGTGAGGCCCTTCTCAACAGCGTTCTTGGCGACCGTGTAGACTTTGCTACGACGGCCCCAGTAGCCTTTGGCCTGATTAAGAATTTTCTTGCGGCGGCGGCGTGAAGCCACCCGGTTGCGTGCGCGCGGCATGGGTCGTGCGGTTTAATCAAAAAAAGTTAGGGCGAGGGGAGGCAGGATCAGCCGCCCAGGAGGCGCTTGATCTGCTTCTTGTCAGCGTCGTCGACCAGCGTATCCTTCCGGAGTTGCCGTTTCGTCTTGGGCGACTTCTTGGTCAGGATGTGGCTCCGAAACGCCTTCTTGCGTTTGATCTTGCCGGTGCCTGTACGCTTGAAGCGTTTCTTCGCGCTGCTGTTGGTTTTCATTTTTGGCATTGCACTATACCTTCTATCAAATAAAACAGAGGCCATTAGTAGAGCCGGTACGTAACGAGGCGTGGGGCTTTCCGTTCCGAAGCGACCTCGCTACCAATGGGTATCAGAGGCAAAGAGGCTACGCCGACATAAGGTGGGGCGCAATAGGGGCGCGCTGAGCAGGAGTGGAGGCCGCGCGACTTTTGCGTGAAGGCGCTGGCTGCTCCCGCACGTGTCATTGCCCCTTCTTATGCGGTGCCAGAATGGTGGTCATCCGGCGGCCTTCCATCTGCGGGGGCTGGTCGATCTTCGCTAAGTCCTGCAGGTCCTCAATGAAGCGCTTCAGGAGGTCCATGCCCTGATCTTTATAGATGATGTCCCGCCCACGGAACTGCACGTAGGCGCGGACCTTGTTCCCATCTTCCAGCCAGCCCTTCGCATGGCGCATCTTAAACTCGTAGTCGTGGTCGTCCGTGCGCGGCCGGAAGCGCACTTCCTTCAACTCCATCTGATGCTGCTTCTTGCGCGCTTCTTTTTCTGCCTTCTGCTGTTCGTACCGGTACTTTCCGTAGTCGATGATTTTGCACACCGGCGGCTGTGCCTTCGGGGCAATTTCTACCAGGTCCAGTTCTTCCCTGCGGGCGATATCCAGCGCCTCGTTGACATCAAGAATGTCATGATCGCCGTCTGGAAAAACGACACGGACTTCGGATGCTCGGATTTCTTCGTTAACGCGGACTTTATCGGCGATAGCTTTTGGCCTCCAGTTGTTACGGTAAAGAAAGAATGCGGGTATTTTGCAGGACGCAGGTAATAGCGCGTGTCCTCTGCAGTAATTACATCATATCATAATACGTCTACAATCCCACAGGTTTCCTTTTCTGGGGCGCGGCAAGGGCTATTCATTCTCCCGTTGAAGTTCACTCGCAATGCGGGTGTGTAGTTGCTCGATAAACGCCTCCACCGCGCGTACGTCTTGCTGCCCTTCACCATGTTGTCGGACGGCTACGGTGCCGGCCTCCTTCTCGCGGCTGCCGACCACCAGCATGTAGGGGATCTTCTGGGTCTCTGCTTCGCGGATCTTGTAGCCAACCGTGTCATCCCCCGTATCTACGGTAGCGCGGAAGCCGGCATTCCGTAGCGTATCACGCACAGAGCGAGCGTACGGATTGAAGTCAGCACCCACGGGAAGCACGCGCACTTGCTCCGGCGCGAGCCACGTGGGGAAGTCCCCCCCGCAGTGCTCAATCAGCACGCCGATGAACCGCTCCAGCGAGCCAAAGGGCGCCCGGTGAATCATAACCGGACGCTGCCGCTCGTCGTTGGCGTCCACGTACGTGAGGTCAAAGCGTTCGGGCAGGTTGTAGTCGACCTGGATGGTCCCCAGTTGCCACTCCCGGCCGAGCGCATCCTCCACCATAAAGTCGAGCTTTGGACCATAGAAGGCCGCCTCGCCCGTCTCCTCTGTAGCGCTGAGGTTCATCTCTTCCGCGGCTTCCCGGATGGCCTGCTCAGCCTGAGCCCACAGGGTATCCTCTCCCACGTACTTGCCGGTGTTCTCTGGATCGCGCAGGGAAATCTGCGCGGTAAACTCCTTGAAGTCGAGCGCCGAAAGCACCTTCAGCGTCAGATCAATGACGTCCTTAAACTCAGCCTTTACCTGCTCCGGTGTACAGAAGATGTGGGCGTCATCTTGCGTGAAACCGCGCACCCGGGTGAGGCCACCGAGTTCGCCTGACTGCTCAAACCGATAGACGGTGCCAAACTCGGCGATCCGAACAGGCAAGTCCCGGTACGAGTGATGCTCGTTCGCATAAATCTGGGTGTGGTGCGGACAGTTCATAGGGCGGAGGAGGTAGCCGTCCTCATCGCCGTCCTCCTCGGAGAACACCATCGGCGGAAACTGGCTATCCCTATAGTACGGGTAGTGCCCACTTGTGCGATAGAGCTCCAGCCGTCCGATATGGGGCGTGACAACGGGCTCGTACCCGCGGGCCAACTGCTCCTCTTTTAGGAAATCCGAGAGCGTCTCGCGCAGACGGGTGCCTTTGGGCAGCCACATGGGTAGGCCCGGACCGACCTTTTGGCTAAACGTAAACAGCCCAAGCTCTTTACCCAGCTTACGGTGGTCGCGCTGGCGGGCCAGTTCCAGCCGTTCCAGAAATTGGTCCAGCTTCTTCTTCTTGGGAAAGGCAATACCGTAGATGCGGGTGAGTTGCGGACGGTTTTCATCGCCCCGCCAGTAGGCCCCAGCCACGTTCAGGAGCTTAGGGTATTTGATGGCGCCCGTTGACTGGATGTGGGGGCCTCGGCAGAGGTCTACGAAGTTGCCCTGCTCGTAAAAGGTAATCTCCCCATCTTCGAGGCCTTCCAGAAGTTCCAGCTTGTATTCGTCGCTCTTCTCCTCGAAGTAGGCTACCGCCTCGTCTTTGGGCACGGGCTGCCGCTGGTAGGGGACGTCGCGTTTGGCGAGTTCTTTCATCTTGTTCTCGATCGCCGCGAGGTCCTCCTGCGAGAGCGAGCGATCACCAAGATCTACGTCGTAGTAAAAACCCCGGTCGATAGGCGGGCCAATGCCAAACTTGACATCTGGGTAGAGCTCCTCGAGCGCCTCCGCCATGAGGTGCGCGGCCGAATGCCAGAAGGTCTGCTTGCCCTCTTTGTCGTCCCAGGTAAGAATGGCCACTTCGGCATCATCGGTAATGGGGCGGTCCAGGTCCCAGACTTCACCATTGACCTTCACCGCGAGCGCCGCCCGGGCCAGCCCCTTAGCGATGTCGGCGGCTACCTCATAGCCCGTGACGCCGGCCTCAAACGTGCGGGTCGATCCGTCGGGGAGCGTAATGGTGATGGGGCGGACATCGACGGAGGAGGGCATGAGCACTTACTTCAGGTGGGAGGTGGCGCGAATGACTGACAAGCCGCCCATGAGCGGCCACGGGGGCTACAAAAAAAGCGTTCCATCGGACGACGGAACGCTGAGGTGGGTTCTGGCGGATTCGAACCGCCGACCTCTACGATGTCAACGTAGCGCTCTAACCAACTGAGCTAAGAACCCGGGATGGCGTATGTGGACCACCGAACGTAAGGCAGGGTTCCGGGCGTGTCAAGCGGCAGCCTGTGAAGCAGGGTCCTCGCTCGGGCGTTTCACGGAAAGTTGGCGGGTCTCCTGACCGGACGATCGCACGGCGGAAACCCGCACAGTGTTAGGCAGCGTCCGATGCTTCGGCCCGCAGGATGTGCACCGGTCTACTCCATGGTCAACTGCCAGGTGCGCTCGTACAACCGGCGGCTCTGCTCATCCAGCACGTAAAACTGGAGCCGGGTAAAGCGGTCCGCCTCAATGGCGGTGCCGTCGTGCCAGGTGGTCGGCAGCTCCACGCTCCCAGACAGCGTGGTCGACTCGCCAGGAGGCAGGTTCACCGCATGGCCGTCGGAGGCGGTGTTGATGTGGAAGCGTCGCTCAGGATTGGTTGGGCTCAGCACGCCAGGAGGAGAGATGGAGCGAAGCGGTGGCTCGGCTTCTTCGTGGGTAGCGTACACAAACGCGTACCCCTGGAGCGTGTCTTCCATCACACTCCGAATGTCAGCTTCAAAGCGTAACGCTGAGGTGCGCCCATCCGCTGTATCGTAATCGAGATCAAACGTGACCTCCAGGGCTTCCACCGGATACACCTGTTCGGTACCCTCCGGCACCAAACCGCCAGAGAGCCAGATGATGAGGAGGGTTACCAGCGTGACGCCTACCACAGCGATGATAGACCCATACACGACGCGTCTTGATGATGCATCCACAGCAGATGTGCGGTTGTTTTTATGAATGAGAACGCTACGGGCACGGAGATACCATGCAACCGTTCATGCTTTTCGAAACGTACAGATCGCCTATTGCACATGTCGTCTAACGAACCAGTTGCCGTGTCTGCTCCAACCCCCAAAGAAACCGCTGCACTCCTACGCGAGCGCCGTACGATTCACCTGTTTACGGCAGAGCGCCCCCCTGATGAGCTTGTACACAACGCGATTGACGTGGCCCGCTGGGCACCTAACCACCGGCTGACCGAGCCCTGGCGCTTTTATTTGTTGGGTGAAGAGACCGCCGCAGCCATCTCGGAGCGCAATGCGCAACTGGTGGGTGCGCGCCGCGGAGATAGCGCAGCCAAGGCCAAGCTCGAACGCTGGAGTCGTATTCCGGGTTGGCTGCTGGTCACGAGCCGGCGCAGCACGGACGAGGTCCGCGACCAGGAAAATTATGCCGCCACCGCATGCGCCATCCAAAACCTGCAGCTCTA
>LFFM01000709.1_pt1 | contig 23450 bp, 25 predicted proteins | sample 643131 | NCBI WGS metagenome assembly LFFM01 (sample SAMN03777445, study PRJNA286221) | soda lake metagenome | biome: soda lake; feature: Kulunda steppe; material: water; isolation source: sample Tc-Br brine of Tanatar trona crystallizer | place: Russia: Kulunda steppe | collected 2011-07
CCGTCGCCGTCGAGGTGATGGAGTTCACGTACGCGGCCGTGCCGTGGCTCGTCGTCGCCGGCGTCACCGCCGCGGTCGGGCGGCTCCTCGACGAACTGATACGCGACGAGGGGATCCGGACGCCGTATCTCAACCTCCCGTTCGTCATCGTCGCCGTCGGCCTCGTCGTCCGCGGCTTCGCGGGCTACTTCCTCGCACAGGAGGCGATGATCGACCCGCTGCGTGTCGCCGGGTTCCTGATCTCCCCGGTCCAGCGGCTCGCCGCGTTCATCCTCGTCGGCGTGATCGTCTCGCTGGTCGGCGTGAAGCTCGCGAGCGACGTGGGAACGGAGACGTTAGAGGAGGTCATCGACGCCGACGGAGACCCCGACGGCGAGTGACCGGTTCCGCCGCCGCACCCGACGGCTTTTCGACGCTGGGGGCCGCGTAGCCGACCATGCAGGTTTACGGGCTCATCGGCAACCCGGTGGAACACTCGTTGTCGCCGCCGCTCCACGAGGCCGGCTACGAGGCGCTCGGTATCGACGCGCGCTACGTCACGTTCGAACCCGGTATCGACGACGCGGCCGCCGCGATCCGTGGCGCGGCGACGCTCGGCGTGGCGGGGCTCAACGTCACCGTGCCGTTCAAACGCGACGTCCTCGACGCGGTCGACCCCGACCCCCTCGCCGAGCGGATCGGCGCGGTGAACACGGTCGACTTCGGGCCGGTTCGGGAGGGGGACGCCGACCGCCCCCGGGGATACAACACCGACGCCGCGGGCGTTACGCGGGCGTTCGCCCACCACGAGGTCACGCTCGCCGGCACCGACGCGGTCGTCGTCGGCGCGGGAGGGGCGGGGCGGGCGGCGGCGTTCGCGCTCGCCGACACGGGCGCGAGCGTCCACGTCGCCAATCGGACGACGGAGCGAGCGGTCGAGCTCGCAGCCGACGTTCCCGATGCGACCGGCGGCGGCCTCGACGACCTCGCGGCGCGGGTGGCCGCCGCCGACGTGCTGGTGAACGCCACGACCGTCGGGATGGAGGAGGACGCGACCCCGGTGCCGGCCGAGGCGCTGCACGCGGAGTTGGCCGTGCTCGACGCGGTGTACACGCCGATCGAGACCCGACTACTCGCCGACGCCGCGGCCGCGGGCGCGACGACCGTCGACGGTGCGTGGATGCTGCTGTTCCAAGGCGTCGAGGCGTTCGAGCGCTGGACCGGACGGGACGCACCGGTCGAGGCCATGAACCGGGCGCTCCGCGATCACTTATAAGCGATCGACTGGCTGCGTAGCGGGTTATAAGCGGCTCCGACCAGCTGCGTAGCGGGTTATAAGCGGCTCCAGCCGTCCACGACAGGGGTTATACGCCGAACGGGTTCGCTAACAGTCCCGCGGTGACGATCAGCGCGATCGAGAGCCCGGCGGCGGCGTAAAAGAACGGTTTCGCGTCGGCGGCCGCACCGGCGATGTCGCCGTCGAGTCCGGCGACCGCCTTCGAGCTCGCGACCTCGACGAGCCCGGTGATGACAAGCCAGAGGGCGATCATCGTCAAAACGAGGTGGCCCGCACCGGTGCCGGTGAGGGTGTCGACCGTGTACAGCTGGCCGGCCATGTGCCCGCCGGTGGCGACGAACACGAGCGCGCCGATCCGGGTTATCCATCGGAGTCGGCGGACCACCGTCGAGAGCAGTTTCGCTCCGACGTCGCCGCGGATCGCCGGCGGGACGACGGCGAGCGAGACGAACAGCACGCTCCCCGTCCAGAGGATCGCGAATCCGACGTGTAACGACCACATAACCGCGTGGATCAGCGTCATGCGTTCCGTTGCGGGCGGCGTTATTTATATACCAGTGAAACAGGTGGCTGGAGTCGTTCGAGAGCGAACTACGGAGTCCGCGGCCGCAGGGCCCGCCTACCGGGAGAAGACGGCCCCGTCCGTTCGTGTGGGACCGTGTCGCCCGTCGCCGGTGTTTAAATATCCTGCGCGTGTATTCCTCAGCAATGGCACTCCTACAGAAGATCAAGGCGAAGCTCGGCTTCGGGAGCGATTCGACTGACCGCGAAGGGGGAGAGACGACGGTGACCGTCGAGAAGGACGCGGACGGCGAGGACAACCCGTCGACCGTGGACGAGGGCGGGGCGGTCGCCGAGGCCGAAGGGTCCGCCGAAGCCAAGGAGTCCGCTGAGGTCGAGGCGGTCGACACCGAGCCCGAAGCGGTCGAGCACGACGAGGAGGACGATGCCGACGACGTGGACGACACGACTGGCGGCGTGGACGACACGCCCGCCGAGGCCGACGATGCCGACGAGGAGCCGGAAGCGGATGACGCGGAGGAGACCGAGCCCACCGACGACGCTGACGAGGGCGCCGGACCCGACGGCGACCCGGTCGAAGGGATCAAAGGGATCGGCCCGGCGTACAGCGAGCGGCTGGCTGAAATAGGGATCCGGTCCGTCGCGGACCTCGCAGCGGCCGACCCAGCCGACGTTGCCGAGGGAGCGAAAGTAGGCGAGAAGCGAGCAGCGACGTGGATACAGCGAGCCGAGGAGTTCTAAATCGGGACGGAAGAACGCTGAATCGGGACGGGGTCGATCCCGGCGAGGCGCTCGAACGACCGCAACCGTTTCACCGGTGCCGGCGAACCCTGATCCATGCAGGGTTTCGTTCACACCGACCGGACGCGGTTCCGTGAGGTCGCCGCGGCCGCCCCCGCCGGGGCGCGCGTCCCGGTCGAGCTCCGGGTCGCCGTCGACGACCCGTTCGACGCGTACAGACGGGCTCGCGACGGTCCAGGCGGCTTCTTTTACGAGACGACCGGTGGTCAGGCAGGGTGGGGGTACTTCGGCGTCGACCCGGTAGAGCGACTGACTGTCGGTGCTGCGGCCGCCGTCAGACGGACCGGATCGGGAGGGTCGGCCGACAGCGGGACGAGTTCGACCGGAGACTACCGCCGTCCGACCCCGACGCTCGCCGCGCTCGAAGGCGTCATCGACACGGGGACGCTCGTGCGCGGCGACTGTGCGGTGCCGTACCCGTGTGGCGTGTTCGGCTGGCTCTCCTACGACGTCGCCCGCGAGCTGGAGTCGTTCCCGCCCGGGCCGCCAGACGGGCCGGGCGCGGTCGACGACCGCGCCCTCCCGCGGCTACAGGCCGCGCTGTTCGACCGGGTAGCGGCATGGCGGTGTCCCGTCGGCGAGGACGATGGGACCGACGCCGGAGGGGACGAAGGCAGTGACGCCGGAGGGGGCGAAGACAGTACCGCCGGAGGGGGCGAAGACAGTACCGCCGGAGTCGACGGACGTGTCGAGCTCCGGGTAACGGCCTGTCCGACGGTCCCGGCGGGGACCGACCCGGAGCACCACGACGATGCCTTCGACCGCGGCGTCGACCACGCCCGCGACCTGATCGACCGGATCCGAAGCGGGAACGAGGCGGTCGGCGCAGCGCCCGCCGCGGCCGAGACGAGCGCGGACGTCGATGGGGACGAACGCGCCGCCACCTTCGAGAGCGAGACCGGGGAGGCGGCGTACGCGGCGGCGGTCCGGCGCGTCAAGGAGTACGTTCGGGACGGCGATACGTTCCAGGCGAACATCTCCCAGCGGCTCCGCGCGCCGGCGGCGGTCCATCCGGTCGCGGCGTACGACGCGCTCCGCGACGTCAACCCCGCACCCTACTCCGGGTTGCTGGAGTACGAGCGCGATGGACTGGGGGCCGACCTCGTGAGCGCGAGCCCCGAGCTCCTCTTGGAACGCGTGCCGAACGACGACCCCAACCGTGGCGCACGGCTCGTCACGGAGCCCATCGCGGGCACTCGGCCGCGGAGTGAGGACACCGACGCCGACGCCGCGTTGGAGGCCGAGTTGACCGGAGACACGAAAGAGCGCGCCGAGCACGCGATGCTCGTTGACCTCGAACGCAACGACCTCGGGAAGGTGTCCCGATTCGGGACGGTCGACGTCGCGGAGTATCGCCGTGTGGACCGGTACAGCGAAGTGATGCACCTCGTGAGCCTGATCGAGGGCGAAGCGCGACCCGACGTGGGGCTTGCGGACGCGCTCGCGGCGTGTTTTCCCGGCGGCACGATCACGGGCGCGCCCAAACCGCGGACGATGGAGATCATCGACGAGCTGGAGGAGACCCGCCGGGGGCCGTACACCGGGTCGATGTTCGCAGCCGGGTTCGACGGCCGGCTGACCGCCAACATCGTCATCCGGACGCTGGTCCGCACCGGCGAGCGGTACGACTTGCGTGTCGGCGCGGGGATCGTCCACGACTCCGAGCCGGAGGCGGAGTACGCGGAGACACTGGCGAAGGGACGGGCGCTCGTGACCGCCATCGACGAGGCGCTGGCAGCGGGTGAGCTGGCAGTCGTCGGGGGGGCAGACGGCGAGGCAGCGGCGAGCGAGGCGGCAGACGGCGAGGCAGCGGCGAGCGAGGCGGCAGACGGCGGGGCAGCAACGGGCGAGGCCGTAGACGGCGACGACGGGAACGGGGGTGAGGAGCGATGACGCAGGCCGGGGGCGATGCCGCAGGCTGGCGGGCCGGTGCCGGCGACGCGGACGTTCGCGTGCTCGTGATCGATAACTACGATTCGTTCGCGTACAACCTCGTCCAGTACGTCGGCGAAGTCGCCGGCGCGGTCACGGTCCGTCGGAACGACGCGGTCGACCTCGCCGATATCCGGCGACTCGACCCGGACGGCGTCGTCGTCTCGCCGGGACCGGGGACGCCGCAGGCCGCGGGGGTGTCGATCGATGCCTTCGCGCTCGACCGCCCGGTCTTCGGCGTCTGTCTCGGCCACCAGGCGCTGTGTGCCGGCCGAGGGAGCCGCGTGGGTCACGCGCCGGAAGTGGTCCACGGGAAGCCATCGACGATCAGTCACGACGGGGCGGGCGTCTTCGCAGGGCTCCCCGACCGGCTCCGGGTCGGGCGATACCACTCGCTGTGTGTCGAGCGCGACGACCTCCCGGCTGAACTGGTCGAAACGGCCCGCACCGAGGACGAACGAGAGGTGGTGATGGGGGTGCGCCATCGCGAGAAACCACACATCGGCGTGCAGTTCCACCCCGAAAGCATCCTCACGCCGGAGGGGAAACGGATGGTGCGGAACTTCATCGACCTGTGTGATCGACATGAGTGATCCCCCGGAGCGGTCGGCGGACGCGGACACGGGAGCGACGGAGACGACGGCCAACCGACAGTACCACGTCGACGGCGAGCTCGTCCCCGCCGCGGAGGCGACAGTCCACGTCGAAGATCGCGGGTTCGCTTACGGAGACGCCGCGTTCGAGACCCTTCGAGCCTACGGCGGCGAGGTGTTCCGGTGGGGGGCGCATGCTGATCGGCTCGCCGACACCTGTGAGACGCTCGCGCTGGACCACGGGCTGTCGGACGCGGACCTGAAAGAGCGGATCGACGAGACGCTCGCCGCCAACGAGCTCACCGACGCGTACGTCAAGTGCTCGATAACCCGTGGCCGCCAGCCGGGGACACTCGACCCGCAACCCGAGATCGACCCGACCGTCGTTGTGATAGCCAAACCCCTCCCGCGCGGCGGGGTCGGGTCCGATCCCGCACACGACGGCCCGGCGACCCTACAGACGACGAAAACCCGGAAGATCCCCGATCGCGCGATCCCGGCGGCCGCGAAGACACACAACTACCTCAACGGGATCCTGGCCAGACTCGAGCTCCGCGTGACGGGCGCGGACGAGGCGCTGATCCTCGATCCGGACGGCCACGTCGCCGAGGGGGCGACCGCGAACGTCTTCTTCGCCGACGGCAGCGCGCTCAAGACGCCATCCCTCGACGGCCCGGTGCTTCCCGGGATCACCCGCGAGGCCCTCATCGAGATCGCCGAAGACGAGGGGATCCCGGTCGAAGAGGGGACGTACACCCCGAGCGACGTGCGCGAGGCCGACGAGGTGTTTCTCACGAACTCCACGTGGGAGGTGCGACCCGTGACACGGGTCGATGGGCTGGCCGTTGATGCCGACGGCGAGGGGGTCGCCGGCCCGCTCACGACGCTGCTTGAACGGCTGTTCGACCGTCGGGTCGAGGAGCGCTACTACGGCGGCGAGCGACTGTGAGCTCGTGCGGTTGCCGGCGAGTTACCTCGAACACAGAACGTTGAAACCGCCGCCGCACTACGGAAGCGTATGGATGCGGACCGGCGGATCGCGGGCGTCGAAGAGGTCCCGGATGACAGCACGCTACTCGTGACGCTCCGACCCGTCAACCCCGAAGGCGTCGACGACAGCGAGGGCGACGTGGGGGAAGACGAGGACGGGCGTCCCGAGGCGGAGGCGATCCTCACCCGTGCGACCGGCGACGTGGCCGCGTTCCGCAACTACTGTCAACACTGGACGGACGTGCGTCTCGACAAGGACGACGGGGCGTTCGTCCGGAACGGCGAAGTGTTCTGTCAGAAACACGGCGCGACGTTCGAGGCCGACTCGGGCTACTGTAACTTCGGCCCGTGTGAGGGCGCGGTGTTGGAAGGTGTCGACGTGGTGGTCGAAGACGGGTCGGTGTACCTCGCCGACGAGTCCTACGAGTTCGTCCGTCTCGGCCCCGCCAGCCGCGAGGGCGACGGGAGCGGCTCCCGGATCGACTTCACGGGCAGTTAAAACCGCGTCCGCGACCCTCCGGAACCGCCCTCGTCACGCCCGAGTGCCTTCTTTAAGAAGCTCATCCAGCGCTTTCGATCGGCCGCCTCCTGGCGTTTCGCCTCCGTCTCGGGGTCGGGAGCGTCCAACCCGTCCAGCGCGTCGAGCGCGCGGTCGATACCGATGATCGACGCCGCCAGCTCCTCGCCGCGCTCGTAGCTCACCTCGTTCTCCTCGATGCGTTCGAGCCGCTCCAGCCGCTCACGACGGAGGTTCCGTTTGGCCTGCTCCACGCGGTCGCGCTCGCCCGGCGGCACCGTGTCCCGCCGCTTGATCTCGAAGACGAACGACTGCAGTTCGATCGGCTCGCCCTGGATCTCGATCTCGTCCGGGATGGACGCGCCGACCGTCGCGGCCTCGCGGTTCACGCGTTCGAGGAGCCCTTTCCGCTCGTACTCCTTCACGGCCGTGGGATACGTGGCGATCACACTTCGCTCCTTCGCTCACGCGCCCGGGCGACGTGCCCGTGCGCGACCCGGGCGATATGCCGGTATGCGACGCGGCCGACGCGCCGGTGCTCAGACGTGTCGTCCGGCTCTCTCCGTCGATGGCCACGAACCCCGATGTCGCGAACGAACGGGGTTAACCCGATCGGGCCCCAAACAGGGGTATGGAGTCGCTCGAAGCCGAGCTCGACCGCGCACGCGACCTCGACGTCGCGGCGTTCGCGGACTCCATAGAGGCGATCGGCTTCGAGTGTACCCGCTGTGGGGGCTGCTGTACGGGATACGCCCCGGACGAACCCGGCGGCGCGCCGGCCGGCGAGGGAGCGGACGGGGCGGGTTCCGACGGCGCGGACGAGGGATCAGATGAGCCGGGTCCCGGCGACCCGGACGAGGGTCCGGGCGAGGACCCGACCGGCTGTCACGACGGGGGGGAGCGCGAGCCGCACACCGCGACGGTGTTTCCGGACGAGATCCGAGCGGTCGCCGACGCCGCGGAAAAGCGGTTCGACGGGGCGTACGACTGGCGCGATGTCGCCCGACCGATGCCGTACGGTCTCGTCGAGGGCGACAACGGCGAGCCGGCGGGGGAGACGTTCGAGTGGGCGCTCGCGACCGACGACTGCGGTGACTGTACCTTCTACGAGGAGACGGGGGGACAGGGGGCGTGTACCGTCCACGACGCCCGCCCCCTGATCTGTCGGACGTACCCGTTCAGCGTCGCGCTCGGCGGGACGAGCCAGCCGATGGGCGAGGCGGTCGACGCCGAGGGGATGGTGCGGGCCCACGAGTGTGAAGGGCTCGGGCGCGACATCGACCGGTCGGACGCGGAGGAACTGGCTGAAGCGTTGAAAACGCGGGCGGTCCGGGAGCTCCAGGAGGCGATCGGGGTCCGGGACGGCTACGACCCGACCGCGTCGGCTCGCGAGGACGCCGCGGTCGTGTTCGACTCGGAGGGGCCGAAACGGGTGGACGGGACGCCGATCGACGGGAACGATTCCGACGGCGACTGACCGGGGCGTCGTCGACTCGCGCGGATGTGGCCGGGACCCTCGATCCGGCCCCGTCGGCGGTCGGAGCCGGCGGTACAACTATGGTGTGGCGTCCCGACGTTCCGATGGAGTCTTAGCATGGAAATCTCCGAGAAGCTCCTTTGTCTGTTCAGCGCCGATATCCGCGAGGAGGACGACGAGTACGTGATCGAGGTGCCGCGTCGGGAGGTCGACACCGGGTCGCTCGACCCCGGAGAGACGTACCGGGTCGCGCTCATCGCGCGTGACGGCCCCGAGGACGATGCCGACGTCGACGACCGCGGGAGTGAACCCACTCACAACGACGGACCGCAGCCGCCGGTCGAACCGGGTGAGATGCGGTACGTCGAGATCGAGGACCTCGGCAAGCAAGGCGACGGGATCGCCCGCGTCGAGCGGGGGTACGTGATCATCATCCCGGACACGGAGGTCGGCGAGCGCGTGAAGATCGAGGTGACCGAAGTGAAATCGAACTTCGCGGTCGGCGAAGTGATCGACGACAACGTCTGAGTATCCCGGACACAACCCGCCGAAAGCGACCCACGAATCAGTCGGTGTCGCGGTCGCGGTCCGGGACCCGTGCGTCCCAGTAGGAGACGGAGGCGACGTAGTCGCCGGGGATCGTGTTCCCGATCAGCTCGTCGACGGTCCGGAACGGGGTAGCGATGACACCGGGGAGCTCGCGATAGAACCCGTACGGGAGGACGAAGTCGTGCTCCTCGCTAGCGAGCGTGAGATCCGCTTCGCCGAGCATCGTGGCCACCTGTCGCTCGGAGTAGAGCCGCGAACCCATCGGGAGCAGCCACGTGTACAGCACGCGGAGGCTCCGTGCGTTGAACGTGTCGAAGAACACCTGATCCTTGCTCACTCGACGGAGCTCCCGCATGAACTGTAGCGGCTCCTCCATCAGGTGGAAAAACCGCATTGCGACGACGGAGTCGAAGTGGTCGTCAGAGAAGGGGAGCCGGGAGGCATCCCCCCGCATGAACTCGATAGTGTCGGAGAGTCCCGCGTCGGCCGCCTTCTCGCGTCCCTGTTCGAGCATCTCGCGGGAGATATCAAGCCCGATGATGTCGGCCCCCTGATCGGCGAGCATCGTCGTGAACCGACCGGTGCCGCATGCGACCTCCAGCACGCGGTGTCCCTCGTCCATCGGGCCGAGCGCGGAGAGCACGGCTTCTTTCTCGCGTCGATCGATGAGCGCGCCGCCGCCCGTGAACCGGACGTCGTCGTACTCTTCGGCCACCTCGTCGGCCTGATACCAGTCCTGACCCTTCACGATACTGCCGATGAACACTGAACGACTAAAACCGTACTGGAAGTGCGACGAGCGAACCCGACCGCGGCCCGAGAACAACCGGGATCATCGCGCCGCGACGGTCCGAGGGACGGCCCGTCAGCCTCCCCGCAGCTTCCCGTCAGCCTCCCGTCGAGATTTCCTCGGTGGGGATCCGGATCAACACTCGGGGGCCGGACTCCTCGCCGTGATGGGGGTACTCGTCGACATCGAAGTATCGCCGCGCCAGCGCGTCGATGTGCGCTTTCGCACCCTCCTCCGTGAGTTCGGCTTCACCGCGAACGGAGACGTATCGGTACGGGTCGTCGGGGTCGACCACGCTCACGCCGACCTTCGGGTTCGCTCGGACGTTTCGCTCCTTTCGACGGCCGCGAGCCGTGTTTACGAGGACGTACTCCCGGTCCTCGTGGTCCACCCACACGGGCGTGACGTGTGGCGTACCGTCGGGTAACACCGTGGCGAAGTGAGCGAACGATTCCTTCTCGAAGATGTCGACGTGCGACTCCGGGATCACGCCGAACGGTTCGGGCGGGGGCGACAAAAACCCGCCCGATCGATCGGTATTGACGGCGATCCGACTGCTGATATTAATACCTTATACACTTACGATAGAATTCCCCCATATGTAGCCAACCTTTACCAATAGGCAGTGACTTTTCCTGTCGTATGAGTACCAGTCCCGTGGGGACACCCGACCAGGACCGTCTGTCCGAAAGCGAATACCGCGACCGTCTGCGCGAGCTCCCGCCCAGCGCCAAACTCGTCGCGAAAGTGTTAGAGAGCGACTCGCCGCTCTCACAGGGGGGCCTCGCTGAGGAGTCGCTGTTGCCCGATCGCACCGTACGCTACGCGCTCAACCGCTTGGAGGAGGAGGGGCTCGTCGATTCGCGGTACAGCTTCAAGGACGCCCGGAAACAGGTGTACTACCTGACGGTCTGACCCCGCGGATCACTCGTTTTTAACCGTTCTCGTCGCCGGCTCGTCCGGTATCGTCTCATTACAGCCCATCGCTTCTCGCGTTGGTGGACGTCAGCGGCTCGGCGTCAGCCCGCCGTGACCGCGGTCGGCCCGTCACGGGGTTCTTTTTATATCCCCGGAGCGATCGTCTCCCATATGGATCTGTCGGTCGTCGTCCCGACACTCAACGGCCGGGACCGGTTAGCCGCCTGCCTCGACTCGGTGGCGGCCGGCGCGCCCGATGCGGAGGTGATCGTCGTGAACGGCCCGTCCGCGGACGGCACCACCGGAATGGTTCGCGACCGGGACGATGTCGACGTACTCGTCGAGATCTCCGACCGCACGGTCACCGTCGCCCGGAACGCCGGGATCGAGGTGGCGACCGGCGACGCCATCGCGCTCGTGGACTTCGACAACCGGATCACCGACTCGTGGGTCGAAGGGGTGCAGCGCGGGTTGAAGCGCGCGGACGTGGTCACCGGACCGGTGACGCCGGTCGGGTCGAACGGGGAGCCAGTAGACAACGAAGCAGGGATCGGTGACGAGGTGGATGCTAACGGCGACGGTGAGAGAACAGTCGACGGCGACGGTGAGAGAACAGTCGACGGCGACGGGGAGAGAAAGGCCGGCAGCGACGGGGAAAGCAAAGCCGACGGCGACGAGACGAGAGCCGGCAACGAGGAACGCGGACCGGAACGTCGTCGGATCGCGGGCCAGGAAGTGACGTATTTCGCGAGCGGCAACGTGGCCTTCCGTCGGGAGACGCTCAGGGATCTCGACGGGTTCGACGAGTACCTCCACATCGGCGGCGCACGAGACGCGGCCCATCGGTTGGCGCGCATGGACCAGACGGTCTCGTGGGACGCCGCAGTCGCGGTCACGAAGGAGCTCCCGACCCGGACCGCCGCCGACGGCGGCCGCGCCGACCGTGACTGGGGATGGAAGTACCGAGCGCTCGCGTATCGCTTGCTGAAGAACTACGGGGTTCGTCCGACGGTCGTCGCGCGGACGGCCAAACACGCGCTGACCGACGCGTGGGCGACCGCCCGCGACGTGGTTCGAGGCGAAGCAACCCCCTCGGGCTGGGCCGCGAACGGCCGCGACGTGGTGTTCGGGATCGCTAGCGGCAGCTCGGACGGCTTGGTCGCACGAGCCCGTGATAGAAGCCCGGCTCGAAACCCGAACGGGCTGTCGAAGCGCGCCGATCGCGCGGTCGCGAAGTACGACCGTCGTGAGTGATACCGTCGTGAGTGATCCGCTACTCCAGTAGGCGGTCGACCGTCCTGACGAACCGGTCGACGACGCGGTCGGGCAGCGACGGCGAGACGGCGTCGAGGAGGTCTGCGGTGCGCGTCGGGTCCGCAAGCGAGACGCGCATCGGCTCGTCTATGGACCGTTCGAGGACGCCAGCATCCGCGAGGTTCGAGACGTGGTACGCGACGGTGCTTCGCGCGAGGTCGAGCTCCGTCGCGAGATCGACGGGACGGGTCGGGCCGTTCGCATGCAGTCGCATCAGGATCGCACGGGGCGTCTCCCGCCGGAGATACGCGATCAGCCGTCGCTCCCAGGCGTCGTACCCTGGGGGGAAGTAGTGGGTCCGACCGCCGACGGGTTCGGCGACCACCGTCCCGTCACGCGTCAGTCGTCGGAGGTGGTACTGGACCTGTCCGGTCGCCAGATCCAGCTCGCGACCGAGTCGGTTGAAGTGGACGCCGGGGGCCTCGTGGACATGCCGGCGGATCCGCTCACGGGTGGCGGCCATGCTCATCGATGAGTTCGCGTCTACGCGGTAAAACCCGTCGGGAATTCCGACCGCGTGGGGAGCGTTCATATTCATCGCGGTCCGAGTCACGGACGGTGACAGCAGTGTACCCCAGTCTCGCGTCCGTCGTCGCAGCCGCGCTCGCCACCGCGTGGGGATCGGCCTCTGTCCCGGGGTCCAGCTGGTGGGCGGTCGAAGGATCGACGCCGCTCTTGGCCGTGATCGTCGTCGCGGGGGTCGGCACCGGCGTCCTCTTCGCCGTCAGTCTCGTCGCGTACGGGAGACGCGGCGGCCGACGCTTCCTCCTCGTGAGCGTCGCCATCGGGGCGCTGTGGGCGCGATCGATCGTCGGCGCGGGGACCGTCTTAGGGTACGTTCCGATGCCGGCACACCACTACCTCGAACATACGCTGGACTTCGTCATCGCCGGACTCGTGCTGTATGCGGTGTACGCACACGCTCCCGGCGACGTGTCCGAGCCCGACGATGCCGACCGCTAACGCGTCGACCGCCGCCGCGCCTTTTAATTCCCGGGGTCGCCAACGCCTGATAACTAATGGGCCTCACGAAGCGGATCATTCCCTGTATAGACGTGGACCTCGACGACGACGGCGACGCCGCCGTCTACACGGGAGTCAACTTCGAGAACCTGGAGTACACTGGCGACCCCGTCGAGCTGGCGAAGAAGTACAACGCCGCCGGGGCCGACGAGTTCGTCTTCCTCGACATCACCGCGAGCGCGGAGGGACGCGAAACGATGCTGGACGTCGTTAACGCGGTCGCGGACGAGTGTTTCATCCCGCTCACGGTCGGCGGCGGGATCCGAACCAAGGCGGACATCAAAGAGACGCTCCGGGCGGGCGCAGACAAGGTGTCGATCACGACGGGAGCGCTCGAACGCCCCGGACTCATCGAGGAGGGCGCGGCCGCGTTCGGCAGCCAGTGTATCGTCATCTCAGTCGACGCGCGTCGCCGATACGACGACGAGGGCGAGCACTTCTACGAGGACGTCGACGGCGAGGAGGTCTGGTTCGAGTGTACGAAAAAGGGCGGCCGCGAAGGCACTGGGATCGACGCCGTCTCGTGGGCGAAAGAGGCGGAAGAGCGCGGCGCGGGCGAGCTGTTCGTCAACTCTATCGACATGGACGGGACGAAAGACGGCTACGACATCCCCCTGATGAAAGCGGTGTGTGACGCGGTTTCGACGCCGGTCATCGCCTCCTCCGGCTGTGGCGGTCCCGAAGACATGTACGAGGTGTTCACCGAGGCGAACGCCGACGCCGGCCTCGCCGCGTCGATCTTCCACTTCGGCGACTACTCCATCGAGGAGACGAAGGCGTACCTCGACGACCGTGGCGTCCCGGTTCGGCTGTAGATCTCATTCATCTTCGAGTAAATCAGTATGAGTTTCGGGGACCGCGTCCCGCCGTGGCGACGAAACCAACACCTATTATCCGATGGGGAATGAACTATCGTGTATGTCCACGTCCCCGACGCGTGTCCATGCGGAGCCGCCGGAGCTCGTCTGTCGCCGGAGTGAGGGGTCCGCGGACGACGAAGTCACGTTCTTCGAACCCGACCGCGACCCAGACGAGCGAACGACGCGCTGGATCACGGTCCGGGCCGCGGACTGTGTCCCCAGCGACGAGTGGCGCTGAGCCGGTCGCAGACACGGAGGGCGGTGGCAGCCGCCTAGTCGTCGGCGGCGACCCGGTCCGTCGGAATGTCCGAACGCTCCAGCGACGCCACGGTCGCCAGCCGAATGGCGTGAGGCCAGCCGAGCGGCGTCGCGCTGTCCGGCGTCCCGTCGTCGAAGAACTGCTCGGGCAGATAGCCGGTCGGCTCACACAGCGAGCCGTCGGGCGAGACGTGCCCGAGCAGCTCGCGGGCGCGGTCCGCCATCGGCGTCGCCCGCGGGTCGTCGTGGGCGTCGAGCAGCGCCGCGAGCTCGGCGCAGGCGTTCGCCCCCCACGCGGTCGACACCGTCCACACCTTCTCGCCGGGCTGGTCGCCGCGCCGCCAGCCGTCTCCCTCGTATCGAATCAGGCCGGCGATCGCGTCGGTCTCGTGGGCGAGCCCGTCGGCGACAGTCTCGACGTGGGAAACGAGCCGGTCGAGTCGGTCCTCGTCGACCGCGCCGTCGGTGTCGAGCGCGTCGTAGGTCCGGTGGGCGCTCGCGAGCGCCAGCGTCGCGGAGTCGAGTCGGTCGTCGATCGCGCCGTTGGGCGTCTCCCGGAGCGCGTAACAGCCGCGCTCGGGGACCCACACGTCGTCGAGGGCCTCGTACACTTCCACAGCGCGCGAGCGGGCGTGTTCGGCGAGGTCGGTCCCACTCTCCGTCGTACCGCCTTCCGCCGCACCGCCCTCCACCGCGTCGCCGTCCGACGTGTCGCCCTCCGCCACGTCGCTGCGTGCTGGCGACGCCTCCACCCCCGCACCGTGAAGCGCGAGCTCGCTGTATGCCTCGAGGAACGTCGCGGTGGTGTGTGTGAACCGACCCGCGGAGTCCTCCCACGCGTTCTGACAGACGACCGGCCGGCCGTCGGCAGCGAGCGTCGAATCGAGGCTGGCGAGGGCGTCGGCGAGCGTCGTCTCCAGTCCCGGCACGTCGATACCCGCCCCCCGGGCGCGAGCGAGGTACGCGATGACGCTGCCGGTCTGATCGGCCTGGTAGTCCACGTCCGGCCCGTCCTCGATGCGAGCGTTCGCCCAGCCGGGAGCGAGCGCCCCGTTCCGTGGCCAGACGCGGTGTGGCCACGCGCCATCCGGGCGTTGGGTCTCGACGTACATCCGCGCCGACCGTTCGTGCCAGTCGTCGAGCCCGAGCTCGAGCCGGTTGTCGGCCTCCAAGAGGAACGTGGAGATCTCGGCGTCGTCGCGGAACCAGGTGTAGCCGTAGCCACCGGAGTGCTCGTAGTACGGGTCGAAGTCGGGGCCCGCGATCCGGAGCCCGGTCTCCGCCGACAACAACGACAACACGCGGAGGTCGGCGACGACGGACTCCCGTTCGGGCACCGAATCGGGGACCTGCGGGGTCGTCTCCGCGGCCGCGGTCACCATCGCGTCCGGCGTGTCGAGCTCGTCGAACAGCGATGCAAGCCGCTCGCGAGCCGCCTCGCGACCAGTCTCCGAGCGGTCGGTCAAGAGCGTCCCGACGGTCGTCTCGCCGCCTTCGAACGGGGCGTCGACGATCACCTCGCCGGAGAGCCGCTCCTCCTCGTAGCGGTCGCCATCGCGGTCGCGCGGCAGATCGGTCGGGGTATCGTCGAGCAGCTCGGGGAACGTCGCCGGCAGCTGGCCGCGCAGCTCGGCGAACCCGGTCGCGCTCGCGAGGAAGTCGTGCTCGTCGGCGTGATACGCCTCGATGGCGTCGTCGAACCGGAGCTGACCGACCCGGTCGTCGCGGCCGTCGGGGGCGAACCGCGCGTACACGACGAGCGAGGCGTCGTCGGCGTCGAACGCCACGCCCTCGGCGGGGTCGAGCGTCGCGTGCGTGAGGTGTGCCTCGCCGATCACGACGTCGTGGCGGCGAACGGTCGCCCGGTCCGTCTCGTGGACGGTCTCGACGACCGTCGTGTCGTCGACGTACCGCTGCGCTGCCGTCCCCTCGTCGAACCACGTCACGTCGCCGTCGACCGCCAGCCCGAATCGGGAGCGGACGAGTCCGGTTCGACCGGTGAGCGGGTAGCCGAAGTCCCGGAGCTCCCCACCGGGGTCGACGTGGACGAGCCGTCCGTCCCCGCCGGTGAACCGTCCCGTCACGGTCCGTCGCTCGCCCGGGAAGAGCCGGCCGTGGCCGGTGGTTCGTTTGTAATCGTCCAGCGCGTCGCGTAGTTGCATTGTCCGACGAAACGACCCCTCGGAGTATCAATCTTTGGTGTAATCGTCGTTCGTCCTTCTCGAGCGGAACGCTCAAGCGGGGGGACGGCGGCGTACGGACATGCACGAACCCGGCCCGCCGCGGACGACGAGCGTCGGCCGATCGGTCGAGCTCGCGCCGCGCGACCCGGATCCGGACGGTACGTACCGCTGGCGGCTCCTCGACGCCCCGACCGGGAGCAATGCGGAACGCGGCGACATCGGCGGGGCGGCCGCGGATCCCGCCGTCCTCGTCCCGGGCGAGACGACCCGCGACGACGACCCGGTCGTCCACGTCCACCCGGATACCCCCGGGGAGTACGTCTTCGCGCTCGACGCGCCCGACGGGGTCCATCGTCAGCGAGTCCGCGTGTTTCCCGACGAGCGCCACGAGACGACGATCCGCGTGCCCACCGCCGACCTGCCGCTTCCAGACGCCGACGTCGACCGCGTGAGCGTGATGTGGCGACACAACGAGCGACTGCTCGCGCGCGACCGCCCCGAGCGTGAGGGAGACGAGTGGGTGCTCCGGAGCCGGGTTCCACCCGGCCGCCACGGGGTGAGCTTCCTCGCGAACGACGATCGGGCGACCGGCCACCGGCTGACCCACGAGGTCCCCGGCCCGGGTCGCCCGCGGGTCTCCCTCGACGTGGCCGTAGAGACGGTCCCAGGCGGGCCGAGCGGCGCGGGGAGTCCGGTCCCGGACGGTCGGGACGGCACGGACACGGAAGCCCTCGTCGTCGAGGCCGAGGTCGGCGTGCCTCCGGGATCGGAGACGGATCCCGAAACCGTCGACGTCGAGTTCCTCGTCGACGACCGGGACGCGGACCCGGAGACGGTCGCGCGGATCGAGGAGCGCGCGTCGGGCCATCGGCTGGTCGTCCCCCTCGACGAGCTTCCGGTGCACGTGACCGGAGCTGCCACCGACGCCGAATCCGCGGCCGACCGTACCGGCCTCCGGATCCACGCGGTTCCGCACGCCGAGCGACGCGGGGCGGCGGCGACGGTTCGGATCGACGGAGGCGACGCCGGCCTTGCGGACGAGACAGCACTCGAGTGCGACCGCCTCACGGCGACCGACCCGCACGCCCGTCCCGCGTGGGCGGACGCCGCAACGATCTACGAGGTGTACGTCCGGTCGTTCGCGGGCGACACGCTGTCGACGACGTTCGCCGAGATCGAACGCCGGATCCCGTACGTCGAGAGCCTCGGGGTCGACGTGCTCTGGTTGACCCCGGTGTTAGCCTCGCCGACCGAGCACGGCTACCACGTTACCGACTACACCGACACCGCCGACGACCTCGGCTCTCGGGTCGCGTTCGAGTCGCTGGTCGCGGCCTGTCACGACGCCGGGATCCGCGTCGTCTTCGATCTCGTCATCAACCACACCTCGCGGGACCACCCCGCCTTCCAGCTGCACACCGCGGGCGTGCCGGCGTACCGTGATCACTACCGCCGGACCGACGCGGCCTTCGACGTCACCGACATCGAGTGGGCGGCGCTCGATTCCGACGATATGCCCGAGTACTACTTCAACTGGGGGCGGATCCCCAACCTGAACTTCGACTCCCCGGCGGTCCGCTCCTGGCTGCTCGATATCGTCGATGACTGGGCGAGTGTCGTCGACGGGTTCCGCGCGGACGTCGCCTGGGGGATCCCCCACGGGTTCTGGAAGGAGGTGGCCGATCGGGTCCCCGAGGACCTGCTGTTGCTCGACGAGACGCTGCCGCACGACCCGTTCTACGGCGAAGGCGAGTTCCACCTCCACTACGACACCTCGCTGTACGAGGCCCTCCGGCGGATCGGCGCGGGGGACGCGCCCGCCAGTGCGGTCGCCGACGCGCTCGATCGGGGCGTGTGGCTCGGGTTCGACGACCCCGGCGCGCAGATGCGTTACGTCGAGAACCACGACGAGCCGCGGTACCTCGCCGAGTACGGCGAAGCGGCCGCCCGCGCTGCCGTGGCGGTGACGTTCACCCTTCCCGGGTCCCCGATGGTGTACGCGGGCGGGGAGCGAGGCAACGAGACGACCCGTGGCCCGTTCCGGTGGCACGACGGCGACAACGCGCTCACCGAGTTCCACCGGGCGCTCTCGCGGCTTCGCGACGCCCGCCCGCTCCTACGGGCCGACGGCGTCGACTTCGATGACGGAGCGGCGGCCGTCACCGTGACCGCGGGCGACGCCGACCGCGTGGTCGCCTACGAGCGACTCGCCGAGAACGGCGGCGATAACGCGTCGGGAGACGTCGACAGCGGCGTCCTGGCCGGAGACGCGGAGGGACCGGAACGGCTCCTCGTCGTGGTCAACTTTGCCGACGATCCCGCGACCGTCGCGGTTCCCGACGGGATCGACCACGACCTGTTCGCGGCGGAGCGCGATGAGGGAGACGGCCGCGTGGACGGTTCGGTCGTCGTCGACACCCTCGCGGTGCTCGTGTGAGTCACCGGCGGACCCCTCGTCTCACCGTGCCGGTGCCAGTGTCGGCGTCGTGGGCGTCGACGCCGTCGACGCACCGACCCTTATAAGTGACCGCCTCACTCTTCTCCGGGACATGGACGATCGGACGCTTTCGGACCTCCTCCGTCGGTTCGGGTTCTCCGACAAGGAGATCGACACGTACCTCACACTGCTCGAACACGGCGAGGCGAAAGCCAGCACGGTCGCCGACGCCGCCGGCGTCTCGAAGCGATACGTCTACAGCGTGAGCGAGTCGCTCGCGGACCGGGGGTTCGTCGAGGTTCACGACCACGTCGTGCCGACGACGATCCGCGCGAACCCGCCCGACGAGGTGATAGACCGGCTCCGGTCCGACGTGGACTCGATACGACCCGCCCTCGAGGAGCGGTTCTCCCGTGTCGAACGCGAGACCGAGCAGTTCGAGGTCGTCAAGTCCCGCGTGACCGTCATCAAGCGGATCCGGTCGCTCGTCGACGACGCCGACTCCGAGCTCACGCTCTCGATACCCGCGAAACACCTCCCGGAGATCCGTGATTCGCTCACCGCGGCGGTCGAGCGCGGCGTTCTCGTGTTGCTCGTCGTATCCGACGTCGAAGAGCCACCTGACGTGGACGGCGTCGCCAGCGTGGTTCGGACGTGGAGCGAAGCGATGCCGACGCTCCTCACCGTCGACTCCGACGTGGGTGTCATCGCGCCCCCCGATCTGTTGCGACGCTCCGACTCCGACCGGCAAGCGATCGTCTTCGCACAGGAGCAGCTCGCGCCCGTGATCGTCGGCTCCTTCCTCGGCAACTACTGGCCAGCGGCTACTGAGGTCGCGACCGTCGAACCAGCCACACTGCCAGTGGAGTACGAAAACTTCAGACAAACCGTGTTCCAAGCGACGTTACACCTCCGCAGCGGGACGACGCTCACCGCGACGGTCGCCGGGCGATCGACCACGGACGATGCGGAGATGGAGGCCGCCGGCCGTGTCGTCGGTGTCAAACAGGGGATGGTGGAGCCGACGAACAACGAGTTCCCGGTAGAACACTCGCTGGCGATCGAGACGGCGGAAGGGACCGTCACGGTCGGGGGAGAGGGCGCGTTCGTCGAGGACATCGAGGCGGACCTCGTCCAGCTCGACGCGGAGTGACCGGCGGTCGCTCCACCGTGGTCGGCGGTCGCTCCACCGTGGTCGGCGGCCGACCCGCCACGACTCGCGTTGCGCCTCGATCCCCCCTACTCCGCGACCCGTTCGTTGCGGATCGCGCGGATCACGTCTTGGCGGGCGATGAGCCCCACAAGCGTCCCGTCGTCGTCGACGACCGGCAGTCGGTTGATGTCGGGGTCGTCACCGGAGAGCAGCGTCAGGATCTCGTCGATCCCCGTATCGGGGTCGACGGTGGCCGCGTCGGCCGTCATCACGTCCGAGACCGGCCGGTCCGCGTTGCGCACGAGGTCGACACCGAGGTCGAGGTCCGCCCACGGCGGCTTCACCTGATACGTGAGCGTGTCGACGAACGGCGGGAGCCCGATCGGGATCCACAGCGTCTCCTCTGCCGGTTCGAACAGGTCCACGAGGTCCGACTCGGTGACGATCCCGACCACCCGGTCAGCCTCGTCGACGACCGGGAACCCCGAGAAGGAGTGGCGGGCGAACTGCCGGAACACGTCGGAGATGTCGTCGTCGGGGGAAACCGTCTTCACGTCGGTCACCATCAGGTCGCGTGCGTACATACGTCGCCCATCGCCGCCCCCGATGGTAGTCGTTGCGGCCCACTCGTCCTGACGGTGGTCGTTGCGGCCCGCCCGAGCCGACGCGAGCCGTTCCGCCCCGCCTGAGCCGACACAAGCCGTTGTGGCCCGCGCCCGCCAGGCTTGGCCGACACGGTTTATATACCTCAGGCCGAGGATCGACCGTGTCCAACCCCACTGCCCACCACGTCGGCGTCACCGTCTCCGACCTCGACCGCGCGGTCGACTTTTATACTGACACGTTCGGGTTCGAGGTCGTCGCCGAGTTCTCCGTCGGCGGCGAGGCGTTCGCGGCGGCCGTCGACGTCGACGGCGCGACCGCCGAGTTCGTCCACCTCGACGCCGGCGACACCGTTCTCGAACTCGTCGAGTACGACCCGGCGGGACCGTCAGCGGCGACCCCCGAGCTGAACGGGGCGGGAACCGTCCACGTCGGGTTCGCCATCGACGACGTGGAGGCCTTTTATACTGACCTCGACGACGCCGTCGAGACGCTGAGCCCGCCCCGAACGACCGACACCGGGACCACCGTCCTGTTCTGTCGGGACCCAGACGGTACCCTGATCGAGCTGTTGGACGGCTGAGGCCGGACTCGAAGCACTCCCCGACGGTACCGAAGTCGATCCCGTACCGCCGACACCGACCCGCACCCCGTTCTATCTATTCACCGCGCGACTCACGTGGAGCGCAACCGGGAGGCTCGCGGCGACCAGTCCGTATACACCTCCGATGATCGGGTCGACGCCGAACGAGGGACCGACGAGATAGCCGACGGCGAACCCGATCGGGTCGAGAACGAGCGCGAGGACGAGCACCTGTCGTTCGATCGGCAACGAACCGAACCAGCGGCGGGGAGATGTCATGGGGTGACCGCCGATCCGGAGCGGGAACGGATAAATATGAACGAGCGGCCCGAGCGGGCCGAGCCGTGCGCGGCGGGTATAAACCCAGACGGACACGCCGAGCCCGCGAGGTGGGCGTCACTTCACCTTCGTTCCCGGACCGGCGTCCGCGTACGTGGTCAGCAGGTCCGCCTCCTCGCCGGCGGCCAGCACCATGCCGTTCGACTCGACGCCGAACAGCTCCGCCTTTTCCATGTTGGCGAGCACGATAACCTTCGTGTCCGGCAGATCCGCGACATCGTGAAGCTGTTTGAGCCCCGCGACGATCGTCCGGGTTTCCGCGCCGATATCGACCGAGAGCCGGAGCAAGTCGTCCGCGCCCTCGATCCCTTCCGCCGCCTCGATCCGCCCGACACGGATGTCGAGCTCCTGAAAATCGTCGAAACTGATTCGGTCGTCGCTGAGTGGTTCGATATCGCTCATCTCCTCAGTGGTGTCTTCGTCAGTGGTGTCTTCCTCGGTGGAGTCGCCGTCCGCTTCCTCGCCCGCTTCCGCGTCGACAACCCGCGCTTCGAGCTTCTCGTTCAGCGCGTCGACGCGGTCGTCTTCGACCTTCTCGAACAGCTCCGTCGGCTCCGAGAGGTCACCAGCGGGCTCCTCGCGGGTGATGTCGACCGTGGCGTCGTGAACCGAGCCGGCTTCGCCGAGCTGCGACCACAGTCGCTCGCATTTCTCCGGGGCGATCGGTTCGAACAGGACCGCGATCGCCTTCGCGATCGCGACGCAGTCGTGGATGACCTGTGCGGCCTCGTCGGGTGCCTCGTCGACGAGCTTCCACGGCTCGTTCCGCTGAATGTACTCGTTGCCGAACCGTGCCAGGTCCGTGACCGCGTCGCCGAGCGCCCGGATCGAGTAGTCGTTGACGGCGGCCTCGACCTCCGCGATCGCCTCGTCGATCCGCGCTGTGACCTCCTCGCTCGTCGCCTCGGCGATCGGTGCGTCCTCGTAGTTGCGGTGGGCGAAAAGCAGGGATCGGTACAGGAAGTTGCCGACGGTCCCCACCAGCTCGGTGTTCACGCGGTCGCGGAACTTCTCCCACGAGAAGTCGACGTCCTGCTGGAACCCGCCGTTCGTCGCGAGGTAGTAGCGCAGCGGGTCCGGGTGGAACCCTTCGTCGAGGTACTCGTCGGCCCAGACTGCCCGATCGCGGCTCGTGGAGAACCCCTTCCCGTCGAGCGTGACGAAGCCGCTCGCCATCACCGCGCGTGGCTCGGTGTGGCCCGTCGCCGTCAGCATCGCCGGCCAGAATATCGTGTGGTGCTGGATGATGTCGCGGCCGATCACGTGAACGATCTCGCCGCCGTCGGGATGGCGCTCGGTCGTGCCGTCCGCGCCGGCCTTCCACGCGGCTTCCCAGTCGAAGACCTCGCTGCCGACACGGTCGGTGTACTGTTTCGTCGAAGAGATGTACTCTATCGGGGCGTCGACCCAGACGTACAACACGAGGTCCGCTTCGGCGGGTTCACCACCTTCGCGAGACGACTCCGTCGCCTCGCCACCGGGATAGTCGATTCCCCAGTCCAGATCGCGGGTGATACACCAGTCCTGGAGCCCCTGTGCGATCCACTCGCGGGGCTGGTTTCGGGCGTTCGAAGTCCCCTCCAAGCGGTCGAGGAAGCCGGAGAGGTACTCCGAGAACGCCGAGACTTCGAAGAACTTGTGGGTCCGCTCGCGGTACTCGGCGGGGTTACCGGACACCGTCGACACCGGGTCCTCGACCTCGCCGGGTTCGAGGTGCCGCTGACACCCCTCGTCGCACTCGTCGCCGCGGGCGTGTTCGCCGCAGTAGGGACAGGTGCCCTCGACGTAACGATCGGGGAGGTACTGGTCGTCGACGGGGTCGTACGCGACCATGATCTCCTTCTCGTAGACGTAGCCTGCCTCCTCGAGGTCGCGGACGAGCTGCTGGGTCAACTCCGTGTTCGTGCCGTCGTGCGTGTGGCCGTAGTTGTCGAACTCGACGTTGAACTTCGGGAACGTCTCGGCGTACTGCTCGTGCCAATCGAGCGCGAACGTCTCGGGGGAAACGCCCGCCTGCTCGGCGTTAACGGCGACGGGCGTCCCGTGCATGTCGGAGCCGGAGACGAAGGCGGTCTCCTGACCGAGTCGTTCGAGCGCGCGGCTGTACACGTCGCCGCCGACGTAGGTGCGGAGATGACCGATGTGGAGGTCGCCGTTGGCGTACGGCAATCCACAGGTCACCACCGCCGGGTCGGTCGTGGGGAAGTCGTCGTGGCTCATGTGGTGTATATCGTGTGTCGGTCGATCGGGCCTAAAGCCCGCTGGTTCGGATCCGAGCGTGTGATGCTGGCTACGAACGGACCGGCGGGTATCCAGCAGTAGCGGGCTTTAC
>LFFM01000710.1_pt1 | contig 23438 bp, 22 predicted proteins | sample 643131 | NCBI WGS metagenome assembly LFFM01 (sample SAMN03777445, study PRJNA286221) | soda lake metagenome | biome: soda lake; feature: Kulunda steppe; material: water; isolation source: sample Tc-Br brine of Tanatar trona crystallizer | place: Russia: Kulunda steppe | collected 2011-07
CGCCGCCGGCTTCTTCGATCCGGGCGGCCGTCTCGAGACAGCCCTCGCGGTTGTCCTTCGCGGAGACGCCGACGTCCGCACCCAGCGCCGCCAGTTCCGTCGCGACCGCCTGTCCGATGTTCCGGCTCGCGCCGGTCACGAGCGCAGCTTTGCCGTCGAAGTCCATGCCAACCGAACGCACGGTTGGTACTTAATTCGTGGTGTCGGCCGAACCGAACGAACGCCCGGCGACGGAGGGATCACTCGTGTTCGGGGAGCAAGTGTCGCTCGTACAGTCGGAGCTGTCGTTCGAGTTCGGCCGGCTGTGTCGCCATCGGGTGGAGGATCACCTCGTCGAAGCCGAGACGGTCGTACTCGGCGAGCGTTCCTCTGATTTCGTCTATCGTCCCCGTCAGCCAGTTCTGTGTCGCGTGCTCGACGGATCGCTCGTCGCCGACGACGTTGTCGTACACCTGTAGCTGCGCCTGTTTGGCGGCCTCGGGATTCTCGTCGGTGACGAGGTGGATATACTGCAGCGCGACCGTGTCCATCGAGGCGGGATCGGTTCCTTTCGAGTCGAGATACGCCGAAAAGCGCTCCCAGTCCTTCTCGAGGATCTCCGTCGATCGCGGGGCCGCGATCCAGCCGTCGGCGTGCTCGAGCCGTCGTTTGACGGTTCGGAGGACGCGTCGACCGTCGTCGGTGTCGACCCCGCCGCCGCCGGCCAAAATGCGTGGCGGCTGGCCGAGTTTCGGCTCGAGCGACAGCCCATCCACGGAGAAGAACTCGCCGTCGAAGGTCACTTCGTCCTCGTAGAAGAGCCGGCGCATGAGTTCGATCCCCTCGAGATATCTGCCGGAGCGTTCCTCCATCGGGACTCCGACGGCGTCGAACTCCCCCTCGACGTATCCGGTTCCCATCCCGAGCGTGAGCTGTCGGCTGGTGAGATGCTGCAGCGTGAGCGCCCGTTTGGCTGCCAAAACGGGGTTCCGGAGCGGCAACAGCATGACGCTGGTCCCGACGGGAAGCGTCTCGGTCTCACCCGCGGTGACCGAAAGCGTCGTCAGCGGGTCGAGGAGCGAGGAGGCGTACGACGGCGGTTCGACGAGGTGTTCGATGAGCCAGCCGCCGGCGAAGCCGTGTTCCTCGGCGAGGCGGACGTAACGGCGGAACCGCTCCGGCGGGATAGCGTGCGTTTCACTGGCGAACGACGGGAGACCGACACCGAGTTGCATATCGAGACACACCGACAGCCACTCTTAAATATCGATCGAAAGATAACGTATATCTGACACTCAATCGTCGGACTGCTTCACGTGATTGAGCAGCCCGCCGGCCTCGAGAATCGTCCGTTCGCGGTCGGACACTCCGAGCGTCGCTTCGAAGCTCCACTCGCGGTTGACCTCGACGGTGTACGTTCGGCGCCCGCTTTGGATCCCTTCAGCGACGCCGGCTACGGTCAGCGTATCTCCCTCGTCGATCCGGTCGGCGACCGACGCGTCGGCGAACGTGAGCGGGAGGACGCCGAAGTTGACGAGGTTCGAACGGTGGATCCGGGCGAAGCTCTCGGCGATGACGCCGTCGACGCCGAGGACGGCGAGTTCCAGCGCCGCGTTCTCCCGGCTGGATCCCTGTCCGTAGTTCTCCCCGGCGACGACCCACCCACAGCCGGCCGCCTCGGCCCGGGCCGGGAACGCCGGATCGATCCGGCTCAGCGTGTACTCGGCCGCCGCTTGGGGGTCGGACCACTGGGACATGATCTCGGCGCTCGCCGGCATGATGTGGTCGGTCGTGACGTCGTCGCCGACGGCGATGAGCACCGGACCCGAAACCGTCTCTGGGTGTGGCTCCCGGAGCGGGACGGTTCCGATCGTCGTCCCGCGCTCGATCGCGACCGTCGGGTCGGGGGCGACGATGTCGGTATCCGGTCTGGTCATATCGGCCGGCAGCGTCACGTCGGGCGGTGCGTACGACGTCTCGCGGGGATCGACCAGTTCGCCGGCCAGCGCGCTCACCGCGGCGACTTCCGGCGAGCAGAGATACACCGAATCGTCGGCGATCCCGGACCGACCGCTGAAGTTCCGGTTGAACGCCCGGAGGCTGACGCTGTCGGTCGCCGGGACGTGGCCCTGACCGATACAGGGACCGCAGGTGCTCTCCGAGACGTTCACGCCGGCGGCGTAGAGTTCGGCGAGTCCGCCGCTCTCGGCGAGCAGTCGGGCCGCCCGCTTCGACGCCGGCGTGATGACGAACTCCGTCGTCGGCGCGACGGTTCGGCCCGATACCGTCTCCGCGACCGTCGCGAGATCGAAGTACGACCCGTTCGTGCACGACCCGACGACGACCTGATCGACGGCGGTTCCGGCGACATCCGAGACCGGAACCACGGCGTCGGGCATCGAGGGGGTCGCGACGAGCGGTTCGACCTCCGAGAGATCGAGCTCGATAGTTTCGGCGTACGCCGCGTCCGGATCGGGCGAAAGCGGTTCGTAGGCGTCCGGCCGACCGAGCCGTTTCAGGTGGTCTTCGGTCCGCTCGTCGCTCGGAAACAGGCCGGTCGTCGCCCCGAGTTCGGTCGCCATGTTCGTGATGGTACACCGCTCGGGCACCGAGAGCGTCCCGACCCCCGGGCCGGTGAACTCGAAGGCCGTCCCGACTCCCCCCTTCACCGAGAGCCGCCGGAGGAGCTCGAGGATGACGTCCTTCGCGGAGACCCACTCGCCGAGCTCGCCCGTGAGACGCACCTCGGCGATCTCGGGCATCTCGACGGTGTAGGGAGCCCCGCCCATCGTCACGGCGACGTCCAGCCCGCCGGCACCGATCCCGAGCGCGCCGAACCCGCCCATCGTCGTCGTGTGCGAATCGGTGCCGAGGACGGTCGCCCCCGGCGTCACGAACCGCTCGCGGTGGACCTGATGACAGATCCCGTTACCGGATTTGGAGTAGAACGCGCCGTGACGCTGTGAGACGGTGCGCAGATACCGGTGAGTGTCGCTGTCCCGGCTGTCGATCTGGTACACCTGATGGTCGGCGTACTGTGCGACGATGTCGGGGACGACTTCGTCGTACTCCAGCGCCTCGAACTCGATCCAGGCCAAGGGGCCGAGAACGTCCTGCAACAGGACCTGATCGACGTCGATATCGATCGGATCGCCCGGACGGAGTTCGTCGTCGGTGTGTCGGCTCAGGAGCTTCTCCGTTGCCGAGCGTCGCGTGGACATTGCTACCGTCGAGTGCTCGCGACGGACATATATGCCTGCCGGGAAGGGTCGACGTGGCGCCGAAACGGGCGAAAAACGGACCGCAGTCTCAGAGCCGGCTTTTGATCAGACCCGAGAGCGCCGGACCGAACAGGATGAGGACGATCAGGATAACCAAAAGCAAAGAGAGCGGTTGGGTGACGAAGATCGCGTAGGAGCCGTCAGAGAGCACGAGGCTCCGGTGGAAGTTCTCCTCGGCGATCGGGCCGAGTATCACGCCCAGAACGAACGCGATGACCGAGTAGTCGTGTTTGAACATATAGAAGCCGATGACCCCGAGGACGAGGATCGTCACCGGATCGAGCCAGTTCCGTCGCAGCGCGAAGCTGCCGGTCATGGCGAGAACGAGAACGACCGGGACGATCAGTTCCGTGTCGATCCGCGTCAGGTAGCTGGCGTAGGAGACGAACCCGAGCCCGACGGCCAGGATGATGACGTTTCCGACCATGAGAGCCAGGAAGACGCTGTAGGTGATCTCGAGTTGCTCGGCGAAAAGCTGTGGACCGGGGCGGAGCCCGTGCATCAACAGGCCGCCGAGGAGGACCGCGGTCGAGGCGCTCCCCGGGATCCCGAAGGACATGGTCGGGATCAGCGATCCGCCGACGGTCCCGTTGTTCGACGCCTCGGAGGCGATGAGCCCCTCGGCGCTCCCCTCGCCGAACGGGACGTCCGGCTCCGGAATGCTCCGGACGGCCTCGGCGTACGAGAGGAAGTTCGACACGGTCGCGCCGGCGCCGGGGATCGACCCGATCCCCATCCCGATGAAGGCGGATTTGAGCATCAGGAGCTTGTGGTTGAACACGTTCCGGACGCCGTCGAGGATGTTCCCGGTGAGTTCGGCTCCGCCGGAGATCCCGCCCTCCTGGTTCGCGAGCTTGAACATCTCGGCGATGGCGAAGAGGCCGATGAGCACCGCGACGAAGTCGATACCGTCATAGAGGGCGACGCTCCCGAAGGTGTATCGCTGTTGGAACACCATCGGCGCGACGCCGATAGTCGCGAGCAGAAAGCCGAACGCGCCCATGAGCAGTCCTTTCAACATCGACCCGCGGGCGATCACGGCGATCATCGCGAGGCCGAGAACCGCCATCAGGAAGTACTCGGGGGTGCCGAACGCGAGCACGATCGCGATGAGGACGGGCGAGAGGACGAACAGCGCGATGATGGTGAAAAAGCCGCCGATCGAGGACGCGCTGGCCGAGGTGGTGAGCGCGACCAGCGCCTGCCCCTTTTGCGCCATCGGGTAGCCGTCGAACGTCGTCGCGGCGGAGGCGGCGGTACCGGGGACGTTGATCAAAATCGCGGAGATGCTCCCGCCGTACAGCGCCCCGCTGTAGACGCCGACGAGGAGGATGATGGCGTCGACGCCGGATAGCGGAAGCGTCAACGGCAGCATGACGGCCATCCCGAGATCGGGGCCGAGACCGGGGAGCGATCCGATGAAGATGCCGAGCAGAACGCCGCCGATGACGAACCCCATGGTCGGCCAGCTGAACAGGATCTCGAGGGCCAGGCCGAACGCTTGGGTGGGCATTAGATCAACTCACCGCCGAGGAACGGCATGTTCAAAAACTCGACGAAGCCGAAGACGGCTCCCATCGCGATCACGGTGACGATGGCGATCTTCGGGAGGCTCTGTTTGAACCACCAGAGATAGCCGACGGTGAGAACCGGCGTCATCCAGAAGAAACCGAAGAGATACCCGCCCAGAAGGTAGATCGTCGTCGCGAGGGCGGTGAATACGGACGGATGAAGCGGCCGATCCAGCGTCTCGGCTTTGATCTCCGTGTCCTCGCCGGACTCCTCGAGCTCGTCGGCGACGTCCTCGTCACCCATCGCGCCGGGATCGATGGTCTGCTCTTGGAGGAGATATTCCCGGACACTCTCCGGGAGGTAGCTTCGGAACAGGAGCAGCAGACCCAGGACGACGACGCTGCCGGCCATTATCTGCGGGAAGTTGGCGGCGTCGGGGTTGAAAGTGAACGATTCGGCGAACATGTACACGGCGATCCCGACGAACGTGAGCAGCAGTATCCGTTCCGAATCGAGTTTGCTTCGGTATTTTTCTAGCATAGAAATGACAATGGTGGGGGCTGACCGCCTAGTTTCCGGCCAGTTCGTCCATGTCGACCGCTTCGGGGATCTGCTCTATCGAGTTCTGGATGGCGTCTTCGACCGCCTGACCGTCCTCGAAGATGATGGCGTTCCCCGTGTCCTCGGACCACTCTTGGACCTGGTCGCTGTTGTAGGCCGCCTCGAAGGCGCTCTCGAGGGTCTGCTGGACGTCGTCGGGCATGTCCGGCGGGCCGACCCACAGACGGTTCAACACGCCGATGAAGTCGATGTTCTCGAAGCCCTCGTCGACCACCGTCGGCCAGTCGGGGAACACGCCGCTCGGGTCGGAGCTGGCGATCGCGACCGGGTATGCGTTCCCCGCGTCGACGGCCGACTGGAACCCGGCGTCGGTACCGAACCCGAAGGGGACCTCGTCGCTGATGACGGCCTCCTCGACGGCGCCGGTTCCGCCGTAGGCGACGTAAGATTCGAAATCGAGGCCGTGCATGTCACGGGCGGTCAGCGCGGCCGCGTGCTGCATACCGCCTTCGCCGAGCCCGGCACACTGGGTGAACTCGCCGCTCTGGTAGGCGTCGACGAGCTCCGAGTAGGACTCGATCCCGTAGTCGGCGTTGACGATCCCGGTGAGCGAGCTGAACCCGACCCGTGCGATGCCGGTGAGCTCGGTCATGTCGAAGTCGGGGTCTTCGAGCAGCGCCGGCAGGGTCTCGGCCGGCGGCGACGCCATCCCGATGGTGTAACCGTCCGGGTCCGCGCCCGAGAGTTCGCCGAGCCCGCGGAGCCCCGCGGCGCCCTCGATGTAGTCGATCTCGATGTTCACGTCCAGTTCCTCGGAGACGGCCGGCGTGTAGCCCTGCGCGTAGGCGTCGACGCCGCCGCCGGGGCCGTACGGAACGATGTGACGGATATCCCGGGCCGGATAATCGTCCCCGTTTCCGTTTCCGGCACAACCTGCCAACCCCGCGACCGCGGCACTGCCGATAGCGGTGAGAGCCTTGCGTCTGTTAAGATCAGGCATGTGAGCGTGCAGGTAGCAACATCACATAAGTTTTACGTAGTTCCGGAGTGACCGATCGGTGTGTTTGTGCTGTATTTCGAAGAATATCGTCTAAAATTCGTTTACTTTTAACCCCGATATTTAATGTTTCGTGCATTTCACGGCGGTATCCTCGGCGTTCGTATTCAGTCGAGACCGGCGTTCGAACCGAAATCGGAGGTCGAGACCGATCAGTCGGCCGCCGAGGGCGACTGCGTCGGGGGGATCGTCCCGTCGTCGTTCCAGCCGCGGAGTTCGTAGTACTCGTCGAGAGCGGCCTCGAGACCGTCGAGTTCGAACGGGAGCGTATCGTCGCTCCGGTCGAAGCCGCGCTGGTTGTTGAAGTGGCGTTCGAGTTCGACGACCCGGCCGCCGGCCTCGAGCAGTTCGTCGTACGAACATGAGAACAGCTGCTCGTAGTGTTCCTCGGCCATGTGCGCCTTCGAGAACTTACAGATGACGGCGCTGTCGTTGACCGCTTTCAGGTTCTCGAGTTCGACGATCAGCTTCGGTTTCCCCTCGAGCCCTTTGGGGTTCACGATCCCGTCGTACTCGAGGTTGTGGATCTTCGAGTACATGTGGTCGGCCCCCCGGTTGGCGGTCGCATAACCGAGCCCGCGCCCGTGAAGGACGCGCCCGTCGTGGCCCGGGAACTCCAGCCCCTTGGAGGTCCAGTTCGTGACGCCGAACTCGTCGGCGAAGCGATCGACCCCCTCGGCGAGGGTGTCGCCGATGCCCTCGCGGTCGGCGATCTTCTCGATCAGTTCGTGGACCAACTCGGTGTTGCCGAACTCGTCTTCGGCCTTTAGATACGCGCCGATCGAAACGCCGGCGCTGATCGTATCGAGGCCGAGTTCGTCGCATAGCTCGTTGGATTTCATGACCGCGACGATGTCGTCCTCCATGAGGTTGCTCCCGAAGGAGAACACCGTCTCGTATTCTGGGCCTTCGGTCTCGAGGCCGGTCTCCTCGTCCCGCGTGGGGAGTTTACAGGCGAACGCACAGGCCGAACAGGTTCCCTTCTTGTACTTCTTCGACTCGACGGCGTCGCCGTTGATCCCCTCGACGCCCTCGAAGGACATCTTCTCGAAATACTGCGTCGGCAGCGAGAACAGCTCGTTTTTCGTGTCGACGCCGCTCGTCGTCCCCTGCCGTTTCATGATGTGGTCCTCCGTGGCCGCATCGCGGTGGAGATCGGCGCTGGCATCAGCGGGGATCTCGACGCCCAGGTCGACGTCGCCGTCGAAGGAGATCGTCTTGACGTTCTTCGAGCCGAGCACCGCGCCGGTCCCGCCGCGGCCGAACGCCCGGGAGTCGTACGTCATCGTCGACGCGTACCGGACGAGGTTCTCGCCGGCCGGCCCGATGGTCACGAGGTTCTCGCTGTCGAGTCCGTGAGTTTCGTTGACCCGTTCGGAGACCTCCGAAACCATCGCCCCCTCGAGATCGGTGGCGTCCTCGAACTCGACGCCCTCGTCGGTGACGTGGATCGCGGTCAGTTCGTCGGCGCTGCCGACGATCTCGACGATCGAGTGGCCGGTACCGGCGAAGCATCGTGAGAGGTAGCCGCCGGCGTTCGTCGACAGTAAGCCGTCGGTGAGCGGCGAGAGCGTCGTCGCGTTCATTCGGCCGGTGAAGCTCATGTTCGACTGCTGGAACGGCCCCGTCGAGAAGTAGATCCGGTTCTCGTCGCCGAGCGGATCGGCGTCGAACGGGATCCGGTCGTGGGCGAGCTTGGTGGCGATCCCGCGGCCGCCGATGTACTCGCGCAGTAGTCCGTCGATCTCGGTTTCTTCGGCCGTGCGGTCCGTGAGGTCGATCGTCAGGAGTGTTCCGTTTCCGTGAAGCATCGTTCTAGTACGAATGGGACGCACACCAACATAGATGTTTGGGACGGGGGCGCACGATCGCGGAGGATCGAAACGCTCTGTGGGAGACGGACGCGTTCGGCGGGCGGAAGGGTCCGTGTGAGACGGACGCGTTCGACGGGGCGACTCCGACGCCAACAGTTATCATCACGCCGGAAGTTGAACGTCGCATGGCACGCGTTCCATACGTGACACGCGAGGAGCTAGAACCCGAACACCGAGACCTCATCGTCTCCTCGCTCCAGCCGGGGAAGACGAGAAACGTCTACGCGTCGATCGCGAACAACCCGGAGGTCCTCTCGGGGCTTCGGGAGTTTTTCGGCGCGCTGTGGAGTGATTCGGGACTCACCGACAGACAGCGCGAACTGGTCATCCTCACCGCGGCCTCCGAGATCGGATCGGCATACGAGTGGCACCAGCACGTGAACATCGCCCTCGACGTCGGGATCAGTGCCGAGGAGATCGCCGCCATCGCCCGGGACGACCGCTCGCCGTTTTCGACGTCCGAGGCGGCTCTGATCGCGTATACGCGGGCAGTCGCACGGGGACGGGTCGAGGATCCCCACCACGAGGCGATCGCGGAGTTTTTCGACGACGGGACGGTCGTCGGGATCGCGGCGACTGCCGCCAGTTACGCCGCCCTGGGGAACCTGCTCGACGCGTTCGACGTCGAACTCGAGGCTGACGAGGAGTTCGTCGGCTGGGAGCCGACCCAGTAGGCGTCAGCAGGGAGATTTAATACAGACGCTATCGGTAGGTGGGATACAATGATCCTCGCAACCGTCGATCGGGAGGCCTCCTCGGAGAGGACTCTGAAGGAAGCGGCGGCACTCGCCGACGCGTTCGACGACGAAGTACACGTACTGCACGTGCTCACTCGATCGGACTTCGTCGACCTCGAGTGGACCAGCGTCGACGAGACGGGCGGCAGTCTCAGCATCGACGAGGTCAAATCGGTCGCGAAAGAGATCGCACAGGAGGCGATCGACGAGGCGGGAATCGAGGCGGAGTCGGTCGGACGGATGGGCGATCCCAAGGACTCGATCCTGAAATACGCTTCCGACAACGACGCCCGATACATCGTCGTGGGAACCCGAAAGCGGTCGCCGACGGGCAAGGCGCTCTTCGGAAGCGTCTCCCAGTCGGTGCTTCTCAACGCGGCGGTCCCCGTCGTGACGACCAGACGGGAACGCTGAATCGGTTCACGATATGGACGAACAACGGAACGCGGATTCCGCGCGGTCGGATCCGTAGATATCCAGTCGAAATCGACCGCCGAGTCGGGTACCGTAGAGCAGAACGGCGAAATAATGTGAGAACGAAAGCCCACGACAGCCGAAATACGCCCCACACTTTTCACATATACGAATGCACTCCGGGAGAAAATAAAAGATATCGCCCGAAGAAACCCGCTGAAGTATATAAACAGCCGACAAAAACGTCGAGCGACCACCGAATACTGGCCGAAAACTCGCCAAAGAGACGAATCAATAACGAAAATAATGTTGTTAGGATATTATTTCGCGAAAGTTATTCACATATATGACATCGGAACTGCGGCGGCACGGGAGAGATCGGTTAGATTCCGGGTTGTGTAGCTGTTTCTAGATCCCGGTAGACCCCGAAAAAACGTACCTGTCCGGCGGGGAAGCCGTCTGGAGCGTCTATCCCGCGGTCCGTGTCGGGTCGAGTTCCGCCGATACACCGGTTACGTGTATGGTGAATAATAAATAGAAGCGCGGCGAAAACCCGATATGACCGCCGGAACGAACCGAAACACGCTCGGGACGTTAGAGCGTGGGTTCGAGGTGATTTCGGTGTTGATGCGGGAGGACGGCGCCCGCGTCACCGAGGTCGCCGACGCCCTGGATATCGCACCCAGTACCGCTCACAAGTACCTCGCGACGCTGTACGACGAGCGGTTCGTCATCAAGGAAGGCGACGAATACCAGGTCGGGATGCGGTTTCTCACGGTCGGCGAGTACGCGAAACACCGCGACCCGGCCTACGAGGTCGCCGCGGAGAAGGTCCGCCCGCTCGCCGAGCAGACCGGCGAACGGGCTCAGTTCGTCGTGCCGGAACACGGGCGTGCGATCTACATCGAGACCGTCGTCTCGGACTCGGCGGCGGTCATGACGGACCGCCGGAACGGTAAGGTTCGGTACCTCCACTCGAGTGCGGCCGGGAAGGCGATCCTCTCGCAGTACTCCGAGGAGGAGATCCGGGCGGCGATCGATCGGTGGGGGCTACCGGCGGAGACCGAACACACGATCACCGACGCCGAACGGCTCCTCGAGGAGCTCCGAGAGGTCGAACGCGAAAACATCGCGTTCAACGACGAGGAATCGATAGACGGCCTCCGGGCCGTCGGCGCTCCGGTGACCGACGGCGACGGGGCGGTTATCGGCGCGCTCAGCGTCTCGGGGCCGGCGAACAGGCTGAAAGGCGAGAAGTTCCGCGAGGAGCTCCCCGATATCCTGTTGGGGATGGTAAACGAGATCGAGTTGACGATCGAGTACTCGTGATCGGCCCGGCCGATCTCAGCCGAATCCGACGGCGGACATCGAAAAGCGCCACGGCGGACATCGAAAAGCGCCACAACGGACCCGTATGCATACTTTTATACTCGCGAGCGATGACCGACGGGTATGGAGTACGAGATAGACGGAGACAGAGCGATCGTTGCGGCCGCAAGCAAAGGGCTCGGACGGGCGATCGCCCAGGAGTTCGTCGATCAGGGTGCGACGGTCGCGATCAACTCGCGGACGAGGGCGAACCTCGAGGCGGCGAAAGAGCACATCGAGTCGAACACCGACGGGGACGGCGAGGTCATCATCGTCCCCGGGGATCTATCGAACCCGGAGGACGTAAAGGACGTCTTCGACACCGCCCTCGAGGAACTCGGCGGGCTGGACACGCTCGTGACGAACCACGGCGGGACCACCCGGAAGAGCTTCGAGGAGACGGACGTCGAACTGCTCGATGAGACCTACGAAGCGGTCATCAAAGCGACGTTTCTGATGGTCAAAAAGTCGCTGCCGGCGCTGAAAGACGGCGGCGGAAGCATCACCCACATCGTCTCGACGTCGGTCAGGGAGCCGCCGCAGAACCACATCCCCTCGAACGTCCTCCGGGCGGGGATCTACGGCCTCTCGAAGAGCGTCGCCAACGAGTACGGCGAGCACGACGTCCGGTCGAACTGCGTCGGTCCGCGAATGGTCATGACGGACCGGATCGAGAGCATCTTCGAGCAGGACGCCGAGCGGCAGGGCATCTCCCTCGAGGAGGCCAAAGAGGAGCACGTCGGCTCGCTCCCGCTCGGGCGAGTGGGCGATCCGGCGGAGTTCGCTGAGGCGGTCGCCTTCCTCAACTCCGACGCGGCCAGCTTCATCACCGGGACCACCCTCGCGATCGACGGCGGCTGGACGCGCGGCGCGATGCTGTGAACCGCCTCGGGGCTTGACCCCGAGGCACTCGGCCTGCCCCGCCTGTAGAGAGGGCTGGCTCTTTCGACAAAGGGAAGACGGGCTTTTTCGAACGATCTCCGGATTCGAGCCACAAGCAGAAAGAACTAATAACGCAGTTTCCACAACGTAGAGTACGATGAGTGGTTCTATCGAAACCGAAATCGAGGACGGGATCTGTACGCTGACGATAACGAACGAGGGCAAGCGGAACGCGCTCACCTACGGCATGATGAAGGAGATCACCGAGGCGGTGAACGACCTCGAAGCCAAGGAGGACGACTACGTGCTCGTCCTCACGGGCGCGGGCGATAAGGCGTTCAGCGCCGGCTTCGACCTCGATCAGGACAGAGACCCGGACAAAGAGAGCTGGTGGAAGGAGGTCAACGCGACCATCGAGAACTACGAGTACCCGACCGTCGCGATGATCAACGGGGACACCTACGGCGGGGCGATGGAGATCGTCTGTGACTGTGACATCCGCGTCGGCGTCGCCGATGCCCGATTCGGGATCACCCCCGCGAAGATCGGGATCGTCTACAGCCCGCAGGCGATCACCCGCGTCGTTCGGACCGTCGGCACGGCGAAGGCCAAGGAGATGCTGTTCACCGGGAATACGATCTACGGCGAGCACGCCTTCGAGATCGGCCTGTTGAACTACGTCGTCGACGACGACGGGGAGCTCGAAGAGAAGGCCTACGGGCTCGCCGAGACGATGGCGAGTAACGCGCCGATCTCGCTCAAGAGCATGAAGCAGATCATCGCCGCGATCAACGAAAAGGAGGAACTCACCGAGGCGGAGATCGCGTGGGGCAACGAGATGCGGATGGACGCCTTCGACAGTCGGGATCACGAGGAGGGCGTCGAAGCGTTCTCCGAGGACCGAGAGCCCGAGTTCGAGGGTCGATAGCCGGAAAAAACCGTTTCGTCACTTCCTTACTCGACGACGCCCTCGTCACGGAGTGTCTCGGTCTCTTCGGCGTCGATGCCCAGATGCGACTCGAGGACATCGTCGGTGTGTTCGCCGAGTTCCGGCGCCCCCTCCTCGAACTGCGGGTCGCCGCCGGAGAAATGGAGCGGGTGGCCGTGAAGCGTTATTTCGCCGGCCGTCTCGTGGTCGAACGTCTCGACGTAATCGAGTTCGCGGGCCTGAGGGTGTTCGATGACGTCGCTGACCTCGTTGAGCGGGCCGTTCGGCCAGCCGTGCTCGTCGAAGATCTCCATCCACTCCTCGGTCGTCTTCTCCTTCAGAACGGGGTGGATCTCCGCGGCGATCGGCATGTAGTTCTTCATCCGCTTTTCCCGTGAGTCGTACTCGAGCAGTTTCTCGCTGCCGATGACCTCTGTCGCGAACCGCGCCCAGTCCTCCTCGTCGCCGGCGGGGTAGAAGGCGACGTAGCTGTCTTTCGTCTCCGCGACCTCGTAGGGGACGGTCGTCTGGTGTCGCCGGCCGTACGGGGTGGGGTTCTCGCCGGTCATCTCGTAGCGCGGGATGTACTCCTCGAGGAAGGAGACGATCGACCCGAAGAGGTTGGTCGAGAACTTCTGCCCCTCGCCGGTCTGTTCGCGCGCGTACAGCGCCGTCAGGATGCCGATGACGTTATAGAGTCCGGCGCCGATGTCGCCGATCGCCTGGCCGACCTTCACCGGCGGGCCGTCCTCGGGGCCGGTGACGCTCATGATTCCGCCCTCGGCCTGCATGATCAGGTCGACGCCTTTCTTGTGTGCGGATGGGCCCTCCTCGCCGTACCCCTTGATCGACGCGAAGATCAGTCCAGGGTTGTCCTCGGAGAGGGTCTCATAGCCCAGTCCCAGCCGCTCCATCGCGCCCGGGCCGAAGTTCTCGACGACGATGTCCGCATCGCGCGTGAGATCGTGGGCGATCTCGCGGCCGCGGTCGGATTTCAGATCGATCACGACGCTCTTTTTGTCCCGGTTTCGGGAGAGATGCGTCGCGCTGAGCCCGCCCTGTTTCGGTTCGTCCTGTCGTTCGCGGGCGCCCGTCCCGGGGCGTTCGATCTTGATGACCTCGGCGCCGAGTTTGCCGAGGATCTGTGTCGACCACGGCCCGGCGCGTACCTGGGTGAAGTCGATGACGGTAATATCGTGTAGCGGATCGTCTCCCATATCGATCTGCCTGTTTGAGACCTGCTAACTTGATTGTTGCGTTGGGGGACGGGAAGTATACGAGAGCGCGAAGGCGACGGCGCCGGCCGCCAGGAAGAACGCACCGACGAGGAGGAAGGCGGCCGTCACGGCGGTCGCGTCGATGACGAACCCGAGAAGGGCCGGACCGACGAGGCCGCCGATGGAGGCCCCGGTGAAGATCAGTCCGAATCCCTTGCCGGTCGATCCGGACGGCGTGTACCGACTCACCAGCCGATCGCGGGAGGGGTACGCGAGCCCCATGGCGAAGCCGACGAGCGCGAACCCGCCGACCGAGACGGCCGCTGAGGCCGGAACCGCCCCCAGCGTGAGCGCGAGGACCCCGACCCCGCAGAGCCCGAACGTCGAGACGACGATGCGCCGTGGGTCGAACCGGTCGGCGAGGACGCCCCCGACGAGGATACCGATCGCGGCACCGGCGAAAAAGCCCGTCAGCGTGAGGTTGGCGATCGCCGACGGCAGTCCGTACACCGTCGGAACGAAAACCGTCGTGAACGTCTGGATCCCCTTGTTCGCGACCGTCGCCACGACGAAAAACGAAAGCAGGAAAAACACCGTCGGATCCCAGAACGTCGCCGCCGTCTCCCGAAGTGTGCTACCGCCTTCGTCCGTCGACGTCGCGCCCATGCGGCGGCGGTACGGCGAATCGAGCGTGAGCGCGGCGAGAGCCGCGTAGGCGACACCCGCGGCGCCCACGGCGACGAGCGCGAGCCGCCAGTCCGCACGCAGCGCGATCCCGCCGACGACGAGCGGGGCGCTCGCGAAGCCGACGTACGCGCCGAAGCTGTGAACGCCGAAGCTCTTTCCCTTGTGTTCGCCGTCCGCGACCGCATCGAGCAACGCGTAATCGGCCGGATGGAACGCCGACTGGCCGATCCCGGAGACGATCGCTCCGGCGATGAGCCACGGATAGGACGTGGCGAACCCGGCGAGACCGATGCCCGCGGCGGTGAGGGCGGTTCCACCGACGAAGACCGGCTTGGCGCCGAACCGGTCGACGAGTTCGCCGACCGGCAGCTGCAACAGGAGTCCGATGGAGATGACCGAGATCAACACGCCGAGGGCGGCGTTGCTGAGTCCGAACTCCGCGCGGAGTGCCGGAAACAGGGGCGGGAAGGCGAGCAGATAGAAATGAGAGAGGAAATGCCCGCCGGTGACGACCCCGACGGTGTATCGCCAGTCCCCGTGAACGAGTGACACGAGTGTGATAGCGAGCGACCGGGTTTTAAACTATCGGGCAGAGGGCGATCGATTCCGCGACCGGAACGTTAATTGCCGACGTGGAGGTTGACACCGGTAGGTAACGAACTCTTGAGCGCGATCAAACGTTCGCTGACGGGGCTGTGGAGCGACGGGCGGGGAGTCATTCTCCTCGCGACCGCCGCCGGGTGGTCGCTGTCGATGGGCGTTCGGATGGTGTATCCGGTCCTGTTGCCGCAGATCCGGCGGGCGTACGAGTTGAACCTGACCTCGGCGGGCCTGCTTTTGACGGTGCTTTTCGTCCTTTACGGGCTCGGACAGTGGCCCGGCGGACTGCTGGCCGACCGGATCGACGAGCGAGTGATCCTGACCGGGAGTTCGATCGTGTCGGCGCTCACTCTGCTCGTGGTCGTCGGCGCCAACTCGACGGTCATGCTCTTTACCGCGACGGCCCTGTTCGGGCTCTCGCTATCCTTCTATGCGGTCGCGCGGTACACGGTTCTCGCCGGGCTCTACCCGGATCAGCTCGGAGCGGCCAACGGCGTCGTCTCCGCGGCGTCGGACGCCGGCCAGTCGGCGATCCCGCCGATCGCGGGGCTCATCGCGGGCTTTCTCGCCTGGGAGTTCGGGCTGGCCTTTTCGGTCCCGTTCTTCGTGCTCATCGCGTGGGTGCTCTGGGTCGTCATCCCCGGGAGTTCCGATGAGATGTCCCGCGAGGGAAGTCCCTCCGAGAGTTCCGATGACGGTACGTCTTCCGGGAGTCCCCTCGAAGCCCTCCGCTCGCTCAAGGTCGTCGTCGAGCAGCCGGCGGTCACTCGGGGCGCGGTCGTGTTGATCGTGGTCGTCTCGGTCTGGCAGGCGTTCACGGGGTTCTACCCGACGTACCTGATCGAGATCAAGGGGCTGTCGGCGCTGCGAGCGAGCGTCCTGTTCGGCCTCTTTTTCGCGCTCGGGGTCGCGATCCAGCCGCTGTCGGGGATCGCCTACGACCGACTGGGGATCCGAAAGACGCTGACGGCCTTCCTGGGGGTGTTCGCCGTCGCGATGATCGCGCTTCCGTCGGCGGGACCCTTCTGGTCGGTGCTCGGTCTCACCGTGCTTTCGGCGGCGCTGCTCGGCGCGCCGACGACGACACAGTCACACCTGCTCGCGATCCTGCCGGACGACGCGCAGGGCTCGGGCCTCGGGCTGTTGCGAACGGTCTCGTTCACGATCGGCGCGGCCAGCCCCGTCGCCTTCGGCGCCGTCGCCGACCGCGGCTTTTTCGACGAGGGGTTTCTCGTCATGGGCGGTCTGGCCGCGGTGACCGTGCTCCTTGTCCAGCGGCTTTAATCCGCGACCGAAGTTTTTTGTTCGGTTCCGACGCGGTATCGCTATGGCAACACGATCGGCGCTGTTTACGCCCGGCGACGAACTCGAGATGATGCGCAAATCGATGGGGATGGACGCCGACGTCATCATCTTCGATCTGGAGGACGCGGTCTCGCGGGCGAACAAGGAGATCGCCAGAGAGACCGTTCCGAAAGCGCTCGCGGAAACGGACGAGACGGGCCCGGACGTGTGGGTCCGGATCAATCCCCTCGAGACCGGCGGGTACGACGACATCGAGGCGCTTGCCGGCGCCGACGTGCGGCCGACGAGCGTTCTCGTCCCGATGGTCGAGCGAACCGAGCAGTTGCAAGCCGTCTCGGAGCGCTTCGAGGAGACGGGGATCGACTCGGGAATCGTCGCCCTCGTCGAGACGGCCGCCGGTCTCACCGCCGTCGAGGAACTCGTCACCCACCCGGGGCTTTCCGGCGTCGTCTTCGGTGCCGAGGATTACACGGCCGACATGGGGATCGTCGAACTCGAGGACCGGAGCTACCTCGACTACGCCCGCAGCCGGATCGCCGTCGCGGGGGCCGCGGCCGACATCACCGCGATCGATACGGTCTACACCGACCTCGGAAACACTGAGGGGCTGCGGACGGACGCGAGACAGGCGCTGAACTACGGCTTCGACGGCAAGGCGGCGATCCACCCGAACCAGATCGAGACGATCAACGAGGTCTTCACCCCCTCCGAGGGGAAGATCGAGTGGGCGAAGGGGGTCCTCGAGGCGAGAGACGAGGCCGGCGACAAGGGCGTCTTCGAGTACGAGGGCGAGATGATCGACGCGCCGGTGCTCGCCCGGGCCGAAGAGATCCTCCGGAGAGCCGGGGAGTAGCGGGCTACCCGAGGAACGAGCGGAGCTCCCGAAGCGTCGCCTCGGGGGCCTCCTCCATCAGGAAGTGTCCGCAGGGAAGCGACCGTCCCTCCAGCGACGTCGCCCACGGCTCCCAGACGTCGAGGACGTCGATCGAATCGCGGTCCCGGACGGCGCCCCACAAAACGAGCAACGGACAGTCGATCGTCTCGCCGGCCGCTCGGGAGGCCCGGTCGTGTTCGAGATCGACGGAGAGTCCCGCCCGGTAGTCCTCACAGGTCGCCCGGACGACGCGCTCGTTCCCGTAGGCCCGACAGTATTCGGCGACGGCCTCGGGGTCGAGGGCGTCGGCGTCCTCCGACCAGCTCTCGATCAGGTGTTCGACGTAAAACGTCGGCTCGTTGTTGAGGAGCGTCTCCGGGATCGGGTGCGGCTGTGCGAGAAACAGCCAGTGGTACCGCCCGAGAGCGCTCTCGTAGTTCATCCGTTCGGCCGTCTCGAGCGTCGGCACGATATCGAGGAGCGCGAGGCTCCGAACCCGATCGGGATGATCGAGCGCGAACCGATAGCCGATCCGGGCACCGCGATCGTGGCCGACGACGTCGTAGGAGTCGAAGCCGAGCCGTTCCATGACTGCGACCATGTCGTTCGCCATCGCGCGGTGGGTGTAATCCGTCGCGGTCGGATCGGAGGGGCCGACGCTTTCGCCGTAGCCCCGGAGGTCCGGGAGGACGACCGTGTACTCCTCGGCCAGTTGCGGGGCGATCTCGTGGTAGGCGACGTGCGTCTGTGGATAGCCGTGCAACAGCAAAAGCGGCGGTCCGTCGCCCGCTACCCTGAGATAGATCTCCGCGTCGCCGACGTCGAGGCGCCGTTCGTCGAACGTTTCGAGCATCGTATGCGATTGTACAGCACATCTCTTGAACCTTCTCACGTCGGAGGGGCGATACCGGGAGCTGTGTGCCCTCAGAGCTCCTCGAGGAACTGACAGAGCGCGAGCGCGACCGCGGCGGTGACCGCGAGCAACAGGAACGCGGTATCGAGCATTCCGGCGTCGCCGAGCCAGCCGACGGCGACCGGGCCGATAGAGGCGAGGAGCAGATACACCGTCCGGACGAGCCCGAAGCCGGTGCCCTGCATCTCGTCGGGCATCACCTCGATCGTGTAGGCGTTGACGACCGGCCAGTAGGCGAGCTGTGCGCTCAACAGCCCGGACAACAGCACGAGCGAGAGCACGCCGTCGACGAACGGCAACAGAAAGAGCCCGACGGTCGCGAACGCGAGGGCGACGGTCAGCGTCCATCGCATGCCGATCGTATCGCCGCTCGGGCCGGAGACGAGCTGGAGGAGAATGCCGACGGCGAAGAAACCGCCGTACAGAAGCGCCGCGAACCCCTCGCTCAGCCCCTTCTCCAAGACCAGATAGGTCGGATAGAAGCCGGTGAAGGACTGATACACGACCGAAACGAGGAACATCCCGATCGTGACCGACAGGACGTTGCGGTTGCCGAGCCCGCGCCTGAGCTCTCCGAGGGTGTCCCACGAGAGCGTTTCGACGGCGCTGTCAGCCACGGAGGTGCGGGCGGGGAGGACGAACCACAGCGCGATCGCGACGCCGACCGCGATCGGTAACAGGAACCCGATCCCGAGCCGCCAGCTCACGAGCACCGCGAGAAAGCCGGCGATCGGCGGGAGCACGGTCGTCCCGACGTTCCCGAACGCCTGAATGAACCCCATCGCCGTGCTCGATCGATCGGGGTAGATATCCGAGAGCACGGTCGACCGCGTCGTGGCGTAGAGCCCGGAGCCGAAGCCCGTCGCGATCGTTCCCAGGAAGAACGAGATCGGACCGGCGGAGACGACGACGATCCCGATCCCGACACCGGTCAGAGCCGTGCTCGAGACGAGTACCGCGCGTTCGCCGATCCGGTCGGCCGCGAGTCCGCCGGGGAACTGCATGAGCGCGTAACACGCCCACAGGACGGTGACGACGAGACCCGCGCCGGTGAGCCCGAAATCCAGATCGGCCCGGATCGAGGGCAAAAGCGCCGGATAGACGAGCCGAACGCCGATGCTTATCAACCAGCCGACGGAGACGGTGAGCAGAACGATTCCCCGACCCTCGCTCCAGAGCGCCCGGAACGGCTCCGCGATGCTCCGACGGAGCCCGCCGACGTCAATTCCCGACATCGATCAGAGGCGGCACCTGCTCGGCGGCGTTCGTCGCCGGTTCGCGTCTCCTCTCGGGCGGTTCGCGCTCGTATCGGGGGATGTCGGTCGTTGGGGTTTCATCGGTAATCCAGCAGGCGTCCAGTCGGCGACAACGAGAGCGGTCGGCGGCTCGTTCGACTGTCCGCGCTCGGCCGTATACGTGCGGTTCCGGCCCGGCCCTAATAAAGATTGTATCGTCGCGACGGCGCACGTTCGTGAGTGCGAGGCGAACACATATGTGCGTCCGAGCGGTTGTCCGAAGTATGGGCGCTGATAGCGATACGCAGATCGGCGGCAGAGGTGATCGGGATCGACCGGCCGACCGGCTGGCGACGTTCGTTTCCTCGCTGTCCTACGGGGACCTCTCGGCGGCGGACGTCCGGGCCGTAGAGCGGGCGTTCGTCGACACGTGCGGGGTCGTCATCTCCGGCATGGAGGAAGAATCGACGGAGACGGCGATCGAGACGCTCGCCGAACTCGGGGCGGTGCCGCTCTGGGGCCTCGAGGACGAAACGACCACCTCGGAGGCGGCCTTCGTCCACGGGACCGCGGGTCACGCACAGGATTACGACGACGTCTCGTGGGGGATGTCCGGACACCCGAGCGTGACGATGATCCCGGCGATCCTCGCGCTCGCCGAAAGCGACGGGATCGACGGCGAGAGGGCGATCGAAGCGTACGCGGCGGGGCTGGAGACGCAGTGTTATCTGTCGTCGGCGATCAACCCGAGCCACTACCGAAAGGGGTGGCACTCGACGGCGACGCTCGGGACGTTCGGCGCGGCTGCTGCCGCCGCCAAGACGCTCGGGCTCGGGACCGAGGGGACCCGGCGCGCGCTGAGTATCGCCGCCTCGCGGGCCGCGGGGCTGAAGAGCAACTTCGGGACGATGACCAAGCCCATGCACGCCGGGGCGGCCGCGCGGGCCGGCGTGACTGCCGCACGGCTGGCTTCGGGCGGCTTTACCGCCTCGCCGGACGCGATCGATGGCGAAAGCGGCTTTCTGGAGCTGTACGCCGGCGACGAGCCGGTTTCGTGGGACGAGCTGCCGGCGCTCGATCGGCCGACCGCCCTCGAGGAGCACGGTATCAACGTGAAGAAGTACCCGTGCTGTTATTACACACACACCAGCATCTACGCGGCCGAGCGGCTCGCAGCGGAACACGACATCGACCCCGGCTCGGTCGAGTCGATCCGCGTCGTGACGTCACCGGGACCGGCCGACGCGCTGCATTACCCCGACCCGGCGACCGGCCTCGAAGGGAAGTTCTCCCTGGAGTACACGGTCGCGAGCGCGATCGCCCGCGAGCACGTCGGTCTCGAGGCCTTCGAGGACGACGCCGTTTCCGACTCGGACGTCCAGTCCGTCCGCGAGCGCGTCGAGTGGGAGATCGACGACGAACTCGAGTACAACGACACGACGGTCGAGATGCGGATCGAGACCGACGACGGGATCTATAAACGAACGCAGGACGTCCCGCCGGGAACGCCCTCGAACCCGCTGTCGGACGCGGAACTCGAAGCGAAGTTCCGCCGGTGTGCCGGGCGCGTGCTCGGAGGCGATGCCGTCGACCGGACGCACGAACGGCTCGATTCGCTCCGGTCGGTTCCCGACGTCGGCGTGATCGTTCCGGATCGAGAGTGAAAAACCGCGAGTCTCAATGCTCGCGCTCGCCGATGACGAACTCCGAGGCGTCCCGGTCGCCGTCGGCGAACTCCTGAGCCCGCTCTTGTAACCCGTCCGGGGAGACGTACCCCTTCGATTCGAGCAGCCGTTCGGCCGCCTCGACCCAGTGATCGTAGTAGGCCGTCTCCGTCTCCTCGGAGAGCGCCCCGTCGTCCGTTTCGATCCGCTCGATCAGCGTCTCCTGAAACTCGCTCCACTCGAAGAGCCCCTCCCGGGAGAGGGAGACGACGAGGCCGAACGCCCGGGCCTGAGCGGGCGAGTCAAACGTCGGTCCTTCGCCGTCGGCGGAGCCCTCCGACTGCTCGATCAACTCGGCCAGTTTCGTCCGGGCCTCGGCCTCGTCGATCGGCTCTGCCGGCGGATCCTCGCTCATGGCCCCAGCCGTTCGACGCCGATCATCGCGTCGCGGGTGACGTGTCCGATCAGTTCGTCCTCCCCGAGCCCTTCGGTGTCGGGCGGTCGCTGCGGGAGCACCATATACCGGATCTCCGAGCTCGAATCCCAGACCTGCACGTCGACGTCGTCACCGAGATCGACGCCGAACTCCGAGAGCACCGTTCGGGGTTCGCGGACGATCCGCGAGCGGTACTGCGGCGATTTGTACCACGTCGGCGGGAGCCCGAGGACCGACCAGGGGTAGCACGAACAGAGCGTACAGACGACGGCGTTGTGCGTTTTCGGCGTGTTCTCGACGACCGAGAGATGCTGCATGCCGATATCGAAATCGAACCGTTCGACGGCCTCGTTGGCGTCCTCAAGCAACAGCTCCCTGAACTCGGGATCGTCCCAGGCTCTGGCGACGACGCGGGCGCCGTTCATCGGCCCGACCTCCGTCTCGAACAGCTCCAGCACCTCGTTTATCGACTCGATACTGATCAGATCCTTCTCCAAAAGCAGCGACTGTAGCGCCCGCGTTCGGGATTTCAGCCCGTCGACGTCGCCGGCCGGGTCGGCCGCGTGATCGTGGTCGTGTCCGTCGTGTGTGTGATCGTGATCCATCCTTATTCCTCCCTCGCGTCGGTTCGTGTGGCGTCGTCGACCGGGTCCAGATACCGCTCCCAGAGATCGATGTAGACGGCGTCGCCGTCCGTGTCGTCGCTCCACAGCTCCGCGGCCTCGAACCGGACGGAGTACAGCGGTTCGGCGACCTCCGTCCCGTGGGCGGCCTCGTCGGGGACGACGTAGGTCCCCAGAACGCTATCGATCGTCCCGCGGGCCCGCCGGACGTAGCGCGGACATCGGGTATGGCCTTCGGGGTGGTCGTTGCGGACGACGATCTCCGACCCCTCCTCGAACTGCGGTTCGGCCGGTTCGCGATCGTAGGCCGCATCCGAACCGAACGTCTCGTGGACGAGATCGACGAGGGCGTCGTCGCCGGAACCCTCGGCGGGATCGAGATCGAACAGTCCGGTGTCGTCGTGGGATTCGGTCGCCTCGCGGTACTCGTCTTCGGTGATCGTTCCCGTCTCGAGCAACAGCATCTCCGCGCCCAGCGCCCAGCGCTCGAAGTACGACGCCTCGAGATACGTCACCGGATCGAGCCGTTCGAGCGCGTGTCGCTTCCGGTCGACCTCGTAGATCGACTGATATCTGAGGAGCTTTTCGACGGCGAAGACCGCCTTCTCCCACTCGTCGTGGAAGGCGGCATCGTCGTCGACGTCGACGGGACCGAACCCGTGCATGCCGCCCATGTCGTGGACGCCGTTCATACTCCCACGTCTCCCCCCGCGGTAATAATAGTTCCCGCACGACCGGCCCGATCAGAGTTCGATCGCGTGTTCCTCGACGAACGACGGGTCGATCTCGAGGCCGATCCCTGGCTCGTCGGGCAACTCGAGTGTCCCGTCGGAGACCGGCGGCCGTTCGACGACCATCTCGTGCCAGATCGGGTCGAAATCCGGATGGAAACACTCGACGGGGTGGCCGTTGGGGATCGACGCGAGCAGGTGCATCGCGATGTGTGGCTCCTCGTGGTGGGCCATCGAGAGGCCGAACGCGTCGGCCGTGTTCGCGACCTTTCGCCAGGCCGTCGGGCCGCCGCCGATGCTCGCATCGAGGTTGATAATGTCGACGACCTCGCCCTCGATCAGCCGGCGGCAGTCCTCGATCGTCGACTCGCTTTGGCCGGCGGTGATCGGGATCGGCGAACGCCCCCTGACCGTCCGCATGCCGGCGTACTGGTCGTGCCAGACGACGGGCTCTTCGAACCACTCGATGTCGTACTCGAGCGCGCCGCGGGCGAACTCGACGGCCTCGTCGGTCTCGTAGCCCTGATTGGCGTCACAGGCGATGAAGAAGTCCTCGCCCA
>LFFM01000712.1_pt1 | contig 23413 bp, 24 predicted proteins | sample 643131 | NCBI WGS metagenome assembly LFFM01 (sample SAMN03777445, study PRJNA286221) | soda lake metagenome | biome: soda lake; feature: Kulunda steppe; material: water; isolation source: sample Tc-Br brine of Tanatar trona crystallizer | place: Russia: Kulunda steppe | collected 2011-07
CGGTGCGAGGCGTGGCGTCGGTGAAGCCATCTATCGCGAACACGGCGCAGCGGCAGCACAACGAGTGCTCCGTCATGCCGACCCGCGGACCACTTCACAGATGTACGCCCATATCGAAGCGAGCGAGCTGGCAGAGGAAACGGCAGAGGTGTTCGAGAACGAGTGACAGGTACGGCCTATGCACCAAGTCCGACGACCGTTTAACCCAACCAAAAATTGAGCACGTCGGCCGTTCGTGCTTCCTGAACACGTCCACCACAGACTTAAAAAACGAAGTATTTCGGCGAACCGATCGGCAGCATCGCCGCTGTGAACAGCACGTTATCGCCGAAAATACTCGCTGTTGTGGCTTTGTGACACAAGGCAGACACATGGGGAAAGAAGAGCGGGTCACTCACCAGATCTGTGTCGACTGTGCAATTCAAGCGCGACCCAATTTCGATGAGCGCGATCACCTACCTGTGACGGGCGTGGGCTCAGCTGACCGAGAGAGTCTGCTGAACCCACGCTAATTCTGGTGAGAAAACAGACTGAAGTATAAATCTTATATTGCAATACAAAATCCGCTGGCGGGAGACGAACCGTCAGAATGCTAGCAGTTCACCTGGACCCACGTTAGTCGACCGAACTGGCCAAGGGCAATTTCGGTGGGGCGGCGTTCAGGATTGGCACCACGGGACACCCGTCAAGACCTGTCGAGGGACCGGACGAGCGGATACCCACTGTGGGATCACCTATCTTTTTTCAAGGAGAGGATCCCGCCGTTTTACGGCGTTGACGAGACGCTTCGCATCTCGTTCGCACATCAGAACGCTCTGCGTTCTGAAGATGGGCGTGAATCTGACAATGCCTACACAGTCCACGTTCGGTAGCAATACGGATATTTGACTGCAATCGCGGTGTAGCATGACGTACACCGAGGCGGTATATCCGCCCACCTAATCGGACAATATCCGGACTCCGTCCATGCTGGTGACGTTGCTGTGGAGCGGCTCGTCGAGCGGAATCGTGTCTCTAAGCCCCTCGAAGGCTACATGCAGAATACACAGAACGTTGCGGCGTTCGAACGTGCTCGTGACCAAGATCTTGCCGTTCATCCCTGACAGGATATCGAGTGCGTGGTTTTCGACGACGAGAAACCTTCGCGGGACCGTGTCATTCTTGTCCACGAAGATATCAAGACATACGACGCCTCGTACTACGAGACACAGCTTGTCAGAGCTGTCGAAAATACACTCTCCCCCTTGGGTGGGACAGAACGACGATTCGGCGAGATCTGGACGAGTCCGATGGCTGTTCGTTCAAGCGTCGTACACGGCAGTCCATACATGCGAAGACGAGTACCTCAGCCGGTTCTACAACCGGTTAGCTCGAAAAAAGAACTCGAAAACAGCGATTGTAGCAACCGCCCGGAAGCTGCTGGTTTCAATGTACCACATGCTGGACCGTGAGGAGGTGTGCGATCCACCAGGGATGAGTGCCTGGGCGCCGCTTGGGTAGCCTGCATTAATTCTGAACCATTGTGTTCCGCGTATGAATGAACTAGGTCATATCGACGTAGCATGCTGAATTTTCACGCAACTCTTCGCCGATCCCTCGCGGCGCGTCAAGCCGTCCCCGAGAATCAGCCACCTAACGGTCGGTTCCACCGTTAATTACCCCGTCAAGCGTCGAGGTGTGAGTTGAAACGGATACCCGCCATCGATTCGACTCGCACGTTCAGGCTTGACGAACCACTAAGCGCCGACCTAGTAAGCCTCACCGCGGGTGGCAACGCTGTCGCATCGGCGGCTGACCGCCGCCGACAGCTCCGGCTCTGCTTGATCTTCAGTCAAAACCACCGTCGATCACTACCGGTTAGGACAGAACTGCGGCTTCAGCCTGAGTTAGGAGACGACGCTTTGTGAGGTACTGAGTTTTGTGATTTTATTACTATATATCAAGGAAGAAGGACAAGATATTTATTTAACCACGGATATCTAACTCGACTTCGTTGATAATCCCAAGAATCTGATCTTGTAACTGGGACATCTTCCTTTCATTGTCAAAGCGTTGTTTTGGCCCTGAGATACTAAGCGCCCCCAGAACATTATTGTGCTGGTCTGTAATGGGTGCCCCGAGTGCCCAGAGACCTTCAATATGCTCTTCCTTGTTAATTGCATAACCTTGGTCCCGAACATCGTCTAATTCGGTAGAAAGGCTTGACAAATCGGTAATTGTTTTGGAAGTCTGTTTGGGAAGACCCCAGCGTTCGACTATTTCAGAAATCCTGTCGTTATCATACTGGGCAAGAATCGCTTTTCCAGCAGAACTTGAATGTAAATACCTACAAACACCGATCCGATTTGATGCTATTATCCCAGTTTCACCACGAACACGGTGGAGATAAATGCCTCGTCCATGTTCTTCTACCATGAATTGAACACGTTCTTCTGTTTCTTCTGCAAGGCGTCTCATCTTAGGTTTCACCTCATTGTAGATCGTTCTGTTTGAGCGTTCCTTTGTGCCTAAGTCGAGGAAAAGCAAACTAACATAATATTCACCATCTTTTTTGAGAACTAGCCGCTCTTCGACAAGCGTATTGAGGTGAACATATGCTGTACTTTTATGCAAATTTAATGCATCAGAAACTTCAGTTAATGTCGCTCCCTTCAACTTCTGCAGACATCGAATAATTTCGAATGAGGTTTTGACCGAGTTGATTTGCTTGCTCGTCTCGTTTGTTTGTCCCATCTTATGTAGTTAGTCATCTTCCACCCAGATGAATTTACTCATAATAAACAAGGCTGTGTTAAGTTAGGAATGAGGCGGTCGAAGCTTTAGATGCTTGTTGTCAAAATCGACCGTCTTAACGTGTCTACTGGGTGGATTAATTTGGAGTTTGTGGGGCGAGAGCGGACACCCTGTGAGATCATTAAAAAGGGTATTCGTCATCATCTTGCAGAAATCTCGCTTTTGAATACAATTATACTTCTTTGTAATTTGGGTGTCGATCAGAGTCGTACAGCAGTTCACAACTGGGTGCATAAGGCTGATCTACAGCCGGCGGGTGGTGCAAGCCTTGATCGCGTTGCGGTCGATCAGAAGGCGATCCGAATTAATGACGAGCAGTACTGGCTGTACGCTGCCAGCGATCCACAAACCAATAGAATCTTCTATTTACGGCTTTTCAGACGTGTAAGATCCCTCTCTTACGAGAGTTTCTCACTGAACTGGCCGAGAAACACGACGTCAAAGACGCCGTGTTTCTCGTTGACGACGCTGACGATCTGATCTGTGGACTCCGCCAAGAAATCCTCAGCCACCGCGTCCAACTACACGGCTACAGAAACCAGGCTAAACATGTCTTTCGAGAGGTACAACGACGAACCTTTTCGTTCTCAAATTGTTTTAGCCACGTCGATCCAACCGCCGCAGAAACCTGGTTCCAAGCCCATGCCGTCTGGTCGAATCATGCCTAAGTTAACACGACCATGATATACATGATCACATGCAAGAAAATGTACGATCCACCAGGGGTGAGTGCCTGAGGGACTGTAGCACTCCGGAAAAGGTTTTGAAGAACGGGTGTTCAGAACAGCGCCCTTGGCGTCAGTAGCTGGACTCCACCGATTAGATTCCTCAATAGCTTCCCTGGATCACTATCCTATTCCTCAGGCACGAACTATTCGCGCTCCTAACAGCAAAAGCACCAGCGGTCCCGTTGTGTTTAGTTAAGGCTGAAGGATGAGGCGAGGTGATTTTCAGCTGGTTCATGGCGAAAATCGCTCGCCTCCACGGTTGTAGCGACTGGATCGAATTAGACTTTGTGAAGCGAGAGCGGACACCGCGCCAGCTAATGGAGCTTGGTATTCGGCTGCATCTTGCTGGATTGTCGATTTCAAATACCGTTTGAGAATTGGAGAAGTTTGGTGTCGAACGGTCGCGGAAAGCTGTCCACGACTGGGTACAGAAAGCCGATCTACAGCCGGCCAGCAACGCGAGTTCGGATCACGTTGCGCTCGACGAGACGGTGATCCGAATCAACGGCCAACAGTTCTGGCTGTATGCTGCGGTCAATCCTGACACAAACGAATTCCTGCATATACGGCTGTTTACGACGACTACGACAGCATTGACACAGCGGTTCCTGCGAGAACTTCGTGAGAAATACGACGTCGATGACGCCGTGTTTCTCGTCAATCACGCCCAGCATCTAGCGACAGCACTCCAGCGAACCGGGCTCCGATTTCGATCCGAACGACACGGAAATCGGAATGCTATCGAACGTGTCTTTCGAGAGGTAAAACGACGAACTTCCTCGTTCAGTAATAGCTTCAGTCACGTCGATCCAACAACCGCCGAAACGTGGTTACAATCCTTCGCCGTCTGGTGAAACTCGCTTAACTAAACACGATGGGACCGCTCACCCGAATCATTATGACCGATCAAGGTGAATGCTCACCTGCAGGATTTTCATAAGTAGCTCCCACACAGCAGTATTCACATATCAAATTATAAATAAAATGAACAATCGGTAAAATAACCAGGTTACAGATGAAATGATGGGAGAATAATCGCTGGTACTGGTGTGAGACGTATTCTATGACACGCTTACCAACAGAACTGGGCACTCTGCATTCAGAAGAACCGATTGAGAAGAACTACCAAATACGGCTTTCCCAACTGGTGACCGTTTACGACCACCAATCACAATATAGTCCGCGTCTTCCTTGGTAGAATACTGGAGAATCCGACTTGCTGTTTCTCCCTCAAGACCAACCGTTTTATAGTCAGAAACTATGCCTGAAACAATCTCCTCTGCGGTTTCTGCGGCAGAATTTCGGACAGATTCTATATCGACTGGCTGTCCAGTCTCATGGATAGTTGTTTTTTCTAGTTCCTGAAACTCGGATTCATCCATAACGTGAACCACGTGTAACTCCAAATTCCGATTTGTCGCTAGTAACTCTGCTTCCAATAATACTTGGTCATCAGTATCCTTATCAACTGCTGCTACTACTGGCATAGGACTAGTATGTGCTAGCACATCAAATATCTTTGGTTTATTGTCGCTACATTTAAAGAGATGGTAAGTAATTGGAGCCAGTACTTCATTTATAAGAAACGTTGCTGACTGAACAAACTACCGCTGGCAAAAGATAGTTGTACCAAAACTGGAGTCTCCCCGTCTTCACAGCCGATAAACGGTCGGAATTTTGTCTTGAAGTGCGGTTGCTGTCTGGGTAGAGCAGTAGCTAACGCTGGGCCCAGCCGGCCACTGAAGTCAGCCGAATACAGACAACCCTCAGCCGAATATAGACGGCCCTCAGTAGCGTGCCAAATGTGGACCGCCTAATACATCTCTGTCCTCGACTCGCGTCGCGTTCGATTTTCCAAACCGATCGACTAGTCAAAGTAGATTTGGGACGCTACTGAGACTATTGCGGCGTCCATTTCCCGCCGCTTTTTCGGATATCGATGGCACTTGGGGATAGTAAGTACTGAACCGAATACTAATTAATCGTAATTACAGTAAAATTTTCTATATTTATTATGTGTAGAATAGTTAGAGATATAGGCTATCCCTCCGGCCATCCTATGCGATACGCTCGACCTCGGCCGCGGTCTTCGCAATCAGTTCATCGAAATCCGGGTTATCGCCGTCCCGAACCCACTTGTAGGTTACTTCGCCGTCGGAATCGATGACGAACACGCTTCGCTGTGCCGCTTCGATCATGTCACAGACTCCCATGTACGTGACGCCGTACATTTCGGTGACCTCGTGATCTCCGTCGGAGAGGAACGGGAAGTTCAGATCGTGCATCTCCATCCACGTGTTCTGGGCGTAGGGCATATCTACACTGATCCCGTACACCCGTGCGTTTAATTCCTCAAAGCGGGAGATAGAATCTCGGAATGTACACATCTCCTCTGTACAGCCGTTTCCGAACGTTGCTGGATAAAACGCGAGCACGATCGGCCCGTCACCGATCACTTCCGAGAGCGTAAACTCCTCGACATCGTTGTACGCCCCACCACGAGCTACCGGAACCGTAAAATTGGGTGCAGTATCGCCTACTCGAACCATAATCAATCATTTTTGAGTAAGGACCCTGATAAATATTTCGAGTTATAATTCTGTCGTGACGACCGACCGAAACTCGCTCGAGTCAATCTCGTAGACCGTGTTCGCGTTCTCGTTCCTGTGTTTGCCAACCTTCGAAACGGGCTCCTCGTCGATGTAGATATTCCAGTCGTCGCCATACTTCGTGTTCTTCCCAATAAATCGTATCTGACAGTCGTGTTCCGACTCGAGTTCGGAGACGACTTCGTGGACGTAGACACCGTCGGAAAACCGCGGCGGGTCGTAGGATGGCAGTTCCATCTGTTGCCGAATCCGGTCGTTCTCCTTCCACCAGTCAGGTTTGTTCTTCTCAGGGATCACTGGTATATGTTATCATGGTAACAGTCCGCGTTCATAAAAACGTATCGCATATCACCCCTATTGTGAGGGCAGATGAGGAGTTCGACCCCTTCGTCCTCACTGACCGTTCGTCTTGTTCTTTACGTACGGCAGTTTTCCGCCCTCAAGGAGGTACTTTTTTTGGCGGTCGCTCATCGTCAGGCTAGTCTCGAACTCGAATTCCTTTGTTTCGTTTTTGACGGTTACAGATCCGTCTTCAATGCTCTGGGGGACGTTCTCTACTGAGAGGACATCGTTCTGATCGATCATTTCGTAATCGCTCTCGGCCTCGAAGCGAAGCGGCAGGATTCCGAAGTTGATCAGGTTGTTCTTGTGGATGCGAGCGAAGTTCTTCGCGATGACCATCTCGACGCCCAACTGCAGCGGCGCGAGGGCCGCGTGTTCTCGCGAACTGCCCTGCCCGTAGTTCTCTCCGGCGACGATTGCGCTCTGTCCCGCTTCCTTCGCACGCGTCGGATAGTCCTCGTCGATACCGGTTAGCACGTACTCTGCCAGTTTCGGGATGTTGGACCGGTAGTGGTCCGCCTCTGATGGAGACAGGTGATCCGTCGTAATATTGTCGCCGAGTTTGATCTCCACGGGGACGGAGATGTCGTCCGATACCGAGTCTTTGATCGGAACTGACGCGATGTTGTCTCCCTTCACTAGTTCGTAATCCGGATTCGGCTCATTATAAATCATACCCGAATCCGAGTCGGGGTACTGTTGCGGCTCCGGGGAACGAACGTAGCTGTCGCCGATGACAGTTCTCGGGTCCGTGATCTCGCCCGCAATCGCCGAGGCCGTCGCGACTTCGGGCGAGGAGACGTAGACGCTATCGTCGTGCTGGCCGCTCCGTCCCGAATAGTTGCGGTTGAACGCCCGCAGGCTCACTTCGTCCGGACCTGGGATGTGTCCATTCCCGATGCAGGCTCCACAGGTGGATTCGCTGACCGAGGCACCGGATTCGATGAGACTCGAGATTATACCCTCGTTTGTGAGGGTTTCCATCGTCTTTCTCGACCCGGGGTAGATGATGAAATCGACGTCCGGGTGGACCTGTTCGTCCCTGAGGATCGCCTCGATCGCCGCGATATCGGCGAACGACCCGTTCGTACAGGACCCGATAAGCACCTGATCGACGGACGTACCGGCGACTTTGTCGATTGGAGCCAGGTTGTCGGGCATGCTCGGTTGCGCAACGAGCGGATCGATGCTTGACAGATCGACCTCTAGCCGATCGTCGTACTTACCGTCATCCGTCGGAGTGACCTCTGACCAGTCGTCTTCCCTATTTTGCCGTCGGAGGTACTCTCGCGTAACCTCGTCACTCGGGAAGATACCGCTCGTGGCACCGAGTTCCGCAGTCATGTTACAGATTGTACACCGCTCTGGAATCGAGAGCGATTTCACGCCGGGACCGGTAAACTCGAATATCTTTCCAGCTCCGCCTTTGACGGAGAGTTCATCCAAAATCGAGAGTATAACGTCTTTCGCCGTCACGCCTTCGGAGAGTTCACCGGTGAGAAACATGTTAACGATTTCGGGTTCGTCAAGGTAGAACGGTGCGTCGGCCATGGTAGCTGCGACGTCCATCCCACCGGCCCCGATACCGAGCGTTCCCAACCCGCCGAGAGTCGGCGTGTGAGAATCGGACGCCAGAATGAAGTCACCGGGTTTTGCGAACTGTTCCCGGTGGACCTGATGGCAGATACCGTTCCCGTTTTTGGACATGTTCGATCCAAATTTCTTAGCCGAACTCTTCAACAGCGCATGATCCTGGCTCTGTTCGTCGAAAAACTCGAGTGCGTTGTGGTCAATATATGTGACCATCTCGTTGACGCTGACCGGGCCAACATCCAGTGCTTCGTACTGGAGATAGACCATCGTCCCGGTGTTGTCGTGTGTGTATACCTGATCGACAGTGAGAGGGATCTCGTCGTCCGCGGCATCCTCGTCGAATACCGATTTTGCTTCGAGTATTTGTCGTGTAACGGACATCGATTACTATTTAATGCCATATAAACATATAAACTTTGATTATATGATTGACATGTATGAGTTATAGTAGCTTGCTGTTTTATCTCCAAATGGAGTATCAATAGCGGAAATACGCCCGAGACTGACGAGTCCAGCTACAATCTCGGGTGCAGGAGACGCATAATTGGTTCCGTGAGACGTTTTGACGAATTAAACCAACGTGTCGGCCCACCCGCCGTCAACGTTCAAACTCTGACCAGTTATGTGGCTGGCACCATCAGATGAAATAAAGGCAACGGCTTTTCCAAAGTCGTCCAGATCACCCGTGGTCCCCAGAGGAATAATTTGTGAAATGAACTCGTCTCGAGCCTTCTTGTAGGTGAGATCATGTTTGTCGGCGTATTTGTCTATATGATTAGTTCTGTTGCGTTCGCGCTCCGTAACGGGACCGGTGACCTTTTTTGGACAGACGCAGTTGACACGGATGCCGTCGGCCGCGTACTCCTCGGCGAGAGATTTTGCCAGTCCGTAGATGCTGGGACGAATCGTGTTAGCGAGGATGTGGTCGGCTTCCGGTTGCTGTGCGGACGCAGCGATGAGATTCGTTATCGCCCCGCCGCCCTCGAGGTGGTCGATCGACGTTTTGATCGCGATTATAATACTCTTGAGCACCTTATCGTAGGCGTCGTCGAACTGGGAAACCGTTGCCTCCTCGAAGCTGATTTTCGGGAGCGGTCCCGTATTCGTTACCAAGATGTCGACGCCTCCGAGACGATCGATTGCTTCTCCGATCCGTTCCTCCACCGAGTCCGGATCGGAGAGGTCACAGGTTACTGGAACGATCTGATCTGGACTCACGCCCGGTTGGGAAGCGATGGCATCCTTCGCCGGGTCGAGATTTTCGCGGGTTCTCGAACTGATGACAACGTCTGCCCCCTCGGCGGTGAAGGCACTCGCCACCGCGCGACCGATACCCTGACTGGAGGCCAGCGTAATTACTTTCTTGTCTGCTAGGTTAAGATCCATGAACTGTACAACTACGCTCTGCTGAGTCATATTAAAGATTCCTCATTACTATCTGTTCCGAGGTCGAGGTCGTGCTTCTCCGCGGTGAAAGCGTTCCAGCGACTCGGGATTGATATACGGGTTGAGGCACACCTATACTGTATTACCTACCGGATCGCTTATGGATCATCATCCACGCAACGAGACAACACGCAACGACAAGAATACCGAATAGGAGTACGAACGAGAACAGATAACCGAACCGATCTATAACAGCTCCGATTATAACCGGGGAACACGCACCGAGGACGGTCATAACGGTTCGAACGGTACCCAACACGCCCCCACCCACGTCCGTGGCGATAAGCTCCATCAGGTAGGCGTCCCGGATCGGACGGAATCCGTGGAACCCGATGCCGAGCAGTCCGACGCAGACGAATATCAGTATCCACGATTGGGTGAGAATCAGCGAAAACAGGCTGATACCTGCGAGGATGAACAAACCCGTTGACACCTTCAACGAGCCATAGCTGTCGCCCGCGATACCGGTTACCGCCTGGACGACGCTTACTACGAACAACAGTGAATATGCGACTCCCGCTATGCTCGTCGAAAACCCCTTCTCAATAGAGAGAAACAGTGGTAGGAACGAAACAATACCGTTCCACACGAAAGTAAACATCGTTATCAGTGCGGTGAAAACAAGTATTTGTCTGTCAAAAAGTGGAGAGACGTAGTCCCACATTCCGGGGCCGGAGGAATTCTCTTCGGTGTTTATTTCCCGATACTGGCTTTCGGCATCCGCATAGACGACGAAAAGCGCCAATAAAACGAACCCAATAAAAAAACCGAGCAGGAACACGGACTTCCAGTTCCCCGTCAAATCCAGAAGAAGTATAACAGTTATTGGTGCGACTACGCCGCCGACCTGACCGACGGAATCCATAATTCCGAGTGTAGAACCGGTCTTCTCAGGGTGGACTATCGAGAGGTAGGTGATAGAGGCGGTTTTGTGAACGCCGGTTCCGATTCCGATCAGGGTCCCTGCAACTAACAACACCTCGAACGTCGGGGCCAACATCGTCGCAAACGACGCGACCGTAAAGAGACCGGCCCCGAGTACGATCACCCATTTTTTATCGTATCTATCCGACAGTATCCCAGACGGCAACTGCATCGATGAATACCCGAGCAATAACAGCGTAAACAGCAACCCCGTTTCCGTATTCGATATGTCATACGTAGTTTGGAAGGTATCGAACAACGGCGGAAACACGTACCGTAAAAACTGAACCATAAACCAGATGAGAGAGACGAGCAACACGCCGCTCGAGAACAGGATTTTTTTGTACGAGTTAGATAGCATAAAGAGTAGTCTCTGGAATCCGTAGCGAAGAACAGCTATCACTGGATATGAAGTCACAACGTTTCTGGAGGGATAGTGTGTGTACCATCATTGAATTACACTTGTTCGATTGATTTGGAGAGATCGATAGAGTCGAGTACTTTCGATGCTCATAACAGGATTTCCCGCTAATAGCATATTACTGTTGTGGCAAACCTGTTGTACTGAATACGCTCTTCTGTAGAAGATTGTTGATACTGTTCAGCTGTCGCTGTGGAATCGAAGAGGACAAGCACACCGTATCAGCGGTGTCCGATACGTATGATTCCGCTAGATGTGTTTGGGTCGGAATCGGTCGCAATGGGCCTGTTACAGCAGCTCCGCTGGCTAATGGAGTTTCCTGTCTCCGCTGCCGTTCTGACCGCACGATCAAGAACGGCAGCTATTGGCACTTTCAGCGCTATCTCTGTAAGAATTGCGACCGCACGTTCAACGACAAGACTGGTACGATCTTCGCCCATTCGAAGGTTGCACTCAAAGTGGCTGTTCTCGATTTGCGCGTTTCTTCGCTTTAACACGAGTCTCCGCCAGCTTCAACCCGAAATCGATGTGCAGTACAAGATGATCTACCAGCGCGTCGAGCGCTTCACGAAGGCGCTCGACGCGCCTTCGCTCACCCTCATCGGCCCGGTTAAGATCGACGAGGTCTACGTCTCTGCGGGGCTGAAAGGGCGCGAGCGCGACCATCCGTCGCGTTCGCGTGGCCTCTCTATGCGTGGGCGAGGAACAATACGAACAGGACAAACCGCCGGTATTCACGATCGTTGATCGTGGCACGGGCAACCGGTACGTGATTTCTGCGAAATCCGCCGACGGATCGACAATTCGGCTCCTTCTCGCAAACCGCGAGAAGGAGCCACTACCCGTCTAGACTGACTGATTTCGAGCGTACGATCCATTGGAAAAGGACGACGCATTCGACCGTGAATATGTCGTCCACGGTGACGGCGAATACGCAGATGAAGATGTTCACGTCAACACCTGCGAGAACCACGGATCGCTGCTGCGACCGTGGCTCTCGCATCATCGAGGCATCTCGAAGGATAAACTCACACAGTAGGTAGTTCCCAACAGCCTTTGTTCACTTTTTGATGGGTGAATGAAATAGACGTCAGTTGCAAACCATTGGATACACACGAAGTAAAACCTGTATACTCACTAGATAGTGGGTATGAGACGTCTTCTATGACCGCTCATCGAATGGAATTTCATTTCGTGAAGATGTGAAGACCATCTACTGGCGGAGAGTAATCCACAGGAGTTCCGCTACCTGAATCTTTTTATGCAAAGTTTATTATTATATATAGTATGGATATTAGATCCGCACAGGTTTATCGAATAGAAATACCAATGAAAACATCCTACCGGGCTGCAGTACACGACTTTTCGACGATGGATGCAGCATTGGTAGTGTTGTCCACTCCCTCTGGAGAGCGTGGGATTGGAACGATCGATCCGTCCCCTGGCTACTCGAGACAGACACCCGAGGAGATCATGGCCGGACTTCATGAGGTCGTTCCACAGGTGGTAGATCTCTCTCCGGACCATCCCAACGAGTTGCTGGATCTGTTCGGTTCGATTTCCGGCGAAGAGAATGTAAAATGTGGTCTCGAAATGGCGTATCTCGACCTATACGGACGCAGATACGGGCTTTCGATCGGAGAATTGCTGGGCGGTACGAAACGAGATCACGAACGATTGAACGGCTGGGTCGGCATCGCAGAGCCTGAGGAGATGATCGACGACGCTATCGAGTACAAACAGGAAGGGTTCGATTCGATCAAAATAAAGCTAAACGGGGACAAGGAGGACGATATAGAACGAATAAAACAGGTCTGTGATGCAGTCAGTCCCGGTATACAGGTCAGAGCGGATGCGAACGGTGCGTTCAATCGGGAGGACGCGATCGAAGTAGCCCGGGCCGTCGAGGAGTATCCGCTTGCACATCTCGAACAACCCATCCCCCTCGAGGATCTCGCAGGACTCGCGAAGCTTACGGAATCGACATCGACGCAGATAATGGCCGACGAGTGTCTACTATCCGTTGAAGACGTGTTCAACGTACTCTCGAACCGGATGGCAGACCGTATCAAACTGAAGGCGCTCAGACTCGGCGGCGTACTTCCGACGAAGAACGCACTCAACGTCGCGGCAAGTGCTGGTATAGATTGCGTCGTCGGCCACGGGTTCGGGCTGTCGCCGTCGACGAGCGCGGAACTACAGCTTACCGCGATCCAGGACAATATATTCAGACCCGTTGAGAGCGTCGGCCCATTGAAGATGACGGACGAACCGTTCAAGCCAACTATCTCAGTTAATGATGGCAAAGTCCAGTTGCCCGACGGTGACGGCCTCGGAATCGAACTGATCGATGATGCGCTTGAGGAGTACACGATCAGCTCCGAAACGTTCTAACTCGGACGCTCTTCTGTAGCCTGGCGGAACCGGTCTACGATATTAGGGCCTCCCACGTGAGCAGGAACGAGTATGTGCAAACAACGCCTTGCCTTCGGCAGGAGGCTTAAGGATCTTGTTCAGCTGGGAGCAATACAGTTTCGCCTGGAGCTGCTCGACACGATCGTCGAGCGGCGACTCAAGGCTATTTGGGTAGCACGATCTTGCCCAAACTGCGAAGCGGAAACACTCCAGGCGATCGATGGTTCCGACCGAGTCTGGTGTGGTCGCTGTAACTGGAAAACCACCTACACTCGTGGGACGCCGTTCTACAATTCGGAACTCGCCCACGGCGAGTTCCTCATTGCATTCATCCTGTACGCCGGTACGCTGCTCAGCATCAATCAGATCACCTTCCTTCTGTCATCGTCTTACAAGACGCCTCACGACCAAATCAGGGAGCTAGAATCCTACGTGGCTTTCCGGCTGTCTGGGAACGAATCTCCCAGACAGTCGATGGGCCGACGCAGGTCGATGAAACCCAGCAGGTGTGTTCCGGGTTCAAAAGTCAAGATCCGCCGCAAAAGGGACTCAACCGCGGTGGTTCACCCGAAGGAAGACGATCACGATGAATAGGAGAACAGGGAGACGAGTCGACGCTCGTCGCGGCAAGCCGCGACGTGCTTCGAGTGGTGTCTGCAGAGGAAGGAACCAACTATGATGACGAACTCGAGCCGGTGATCGAGGAGGTTGACAACCTCTCCCAGCTCCTGGGAGAGGTCTGGACAGACGGGTTACTGGCCTACCAGGCGACCATGAGTATCAAACCGTCCTTCACGATGAAGAATCTGTCTTGGAGGATGGTGTCTATACGAACCAAGCAGAGTGTCTCTGGTCGTTGCTCCAACCATGGTTGGCAAAGTTCTGCGGACCGTCCAAGCAAGGCTTGGAGCAGGCCGCTCGTGCCTATGGTTTTTTCCGGTCACTAAATCTGACTGGTGCACCAATCCACGGACTCATTGATTGCGTCGCCGTCAATGTATTCCGCTAAACCACCGACGAGCGTGCGTTCTTTGAGTGAACGCAGGTTGCGGTGGAAGCGTGCGACTGTGGTTTGGACGGCTTTCGAGTGGAGTCCCCAAACACAGGCCACTGCCGCTTCCACTCTGTGAGTTTGTTGTTCTGATCGTGCTCGCTGGGCTTATCGGTGTCGGGACTGGTTTCGTAGTCCCATTTGACGTGGTTGTAGAGTTGGCGATGAACGTCGAGTTGATGTTCCCAGCCGCCGCTACCTCGTCGCTTGGGTAAGCGCGGTAACGGTGGCTGTGTTCTATTGCTATCTACTAGTTATATATGTGATCGTTTAACGGTTTGTGTCCGCGTTGCCGGATTTATCGCCGACCGCAAGGGTCGGAGTATTCCCCTTGACCGCCGATAAATACAGTACTGACTTGAACAGGTAACAACCAGGTCAGTAGACAGCGTCAACGATTTCCTCGCGAAGTTCGTCGAACTCCTTGAGGTAGGCGCGACGGTCAGCGCGAAGTTCCGAGAGCGCCTCGTCATACTCGTCGACGTGATCCGGAACGTAGTACTCCTCGATGTCGAGCCCCGGAACGGATTGGGGAATCGCCAGTCCCGTTTGCTCGTCGTCGGTCCAGTCGATGGTCCCGCGAGCGACTTCGGTGAGGACGGTTACGGACTCGGTGACGCCGATGTCTTTCGACTCGTTGCCGAGATAGCCCGTGTTGATCACGTAGCAGTCGACATCGAGCGTCTCGATCAGGTCCTGGAAGACGTTGCCTTCCTCACCCTCGGGTCCGATAATGAAGGGGTTGGTTCCGACGACGCGGATCGATTCGCCCGCTCGAGACGGATCACCGGCGCTCGTTTCGATCGATTCGCCGAGCATGAACGCGACTGCGGCCTGATCGGTGTCGAGTTTCGCGACCGGCGGCATCAGCGGATTTCGCGTGATGAAAAAGGCCTGGTCCATCCGGTCTAAGTCGATTTCGTCGTCCGCGCTCTCGAGTTCCTCGCGTTGAACGACCGCGCGGGAGTTGGACGTATATCGAGGTTCGTCGAAGTCGACCGTTCCGTCGTCGTCGACGGCGACGTTCTCGAGAACGGCGGACTCGTCGGTTGCGGCCTTGTGGAGTCCGGGCTGTTCGTCCGAATCGAGGCCGATCGTCTTGATGAACAGCCCCTCCCCTTCGCTTCCGGCGACCGAGCCGTCGGGCAGGAGTGCACAGACGTCGTCCTGCAGCATCACTGCGTTTTCGGGGTCCTCGAGCCAACAGCCGTGGGAGGTTAGGGTCGACTTCCCCGTCGCGGAGAGACCCATGAAGACCTGTCCGACGATCCGGAGGTCGTCGTCTTCGTTGTGGACGCGAACGTGCTTGCTCCCGGCGTGAAGGCCGAGTCCGCCGCGTTCTTTGGCTCGACGCATGAACAGTCGAAGGAACGACTTCTTCGCCTCGCCGAGGTAGTCGGTCCCGAGAACGGCGGTAAAACCGTCGTCGGGTAAAACGCGGATCGCCCGCTCGTCGTGGTTGGGAAGCTGAATGGTCGAGAAATCAGGATTGCGGCCGTCGGTCGGCTCGAACAGTTTGGCCCAGGCGAGCGCGATTCGAGCGTGTTCGACCGGCACGAATAGTCGACAGCAAAACGTCGCGTCGGGATGGCGACCGAGTAGTCGGTCGACACAGAGCACTTCGCGCTCGCCGGCGATATCGACGGCTTCGGCGAGCAGGTCGTGATCGTCGTCAGAAAACTCGCTGTCGAGCGCATTTTTCGTCCGGTTCGAGCTTCGAGAACGGAACTCGCTGACGTACGACGGCGACCCGTATTCGGTCGTCGTCTCGTCGGGGCTCGCAAGTTTGCGCAGTTCCTCGAGTGACGGATTATATCGAACGTTCGACGCCGTCGATGGATCGGGGAGTTGTCTGACCAGCGGACGGGACTCCGTTCCGGTTTTGGACATACACATGATCAACCAACTCCCTGATACATAAACCCGAAGGTTTCTGAATGCAGTGTGTCACAACCCACCCTAATTGGACTGTCATTCGGGAGTTGTTACCGATTCACTCTTGTGTAGACTGGTATATTGTCTGTTAATAAGCCCCAATCACCTGCGTATTACTGGCTGAAGCGTCGGTATACGTGAGAAAGACGATCTAGCGCGAGGTTCTGAGAGCCAGTTCCGCTACGTGACCGAATAGCGTCGCTTGAAGTGATCCGTTTACTATAGGAAAACTCATCAACTCTAAGTACGTTGGGATAATATATAATAAAAAGCAGATCTCAGGAAACAAATGAGCCAAATCGGTGAATACGACGTTCCGAATTCTGGACATCATACAAGAGTTAGAGGGTGCGGTCTTGGCCGATATTACACGAGAGCTAGACATCCACAAGAGTACAGTTTACCTCCACCTCGACGTTCTCAAACACAATCAACTCATTATTAAGGAAAACGGTGAGTATTATTTTGGGTTGCAGTTTCTTGGGTTTGGAGGGCGTGCAAGAACGAACAGAATCATTTATCGGAAAGTAAAGCCGAAAATGCGTAGGTTAGCGAAAGAAGCAGGGAAATAAGTTCAATTCATGCTCGAGAAGTACGGACGGGGATTTATACCTACAGAATCAAAGGGGAATGCGGTGTGCGAACGGCTAACCACACCGGTACGACTGACTGAGGGGCTAAATTTTTACGATTCTTCGACGAAAAATGGGCACATAGTATCCCCGTGGGAGTTACCCAGCCGAACGGAACACACCGTCGAAACCGAAAAAAGCTACTATGAGAGATAGCGAATATTCGACAGAACAACTATGTGCTCAACCGGCAAGAACACATGGAAGTACTCTGGGCAATCGGTGCGCCAGCTACCAACCAGAATGGGTCGATACTTGGTGGCCTGAATATCTCAGGTTCCGTACATCGGATCCACGACGACAAGAACCAGGATGAGCTTATCGACCAACTGTTGGGAACCATCAACGAAACCGAACTGGATCTACGAGAGTAACGGTTTCGACCGCCGCAACCGTATGTAACGGATCAAGGATATACTGAATTACAGCTGTACGTTTGTAACTCCTTGGTAGGTAAACTGGCATATTGAATTACAGCCGTATGCTTGTAATTTCTTATATAAATCGAATCATATGAATCAGACAGGATTCGAGGAAAACTCCGAACGATATCTCAGACACCATCTCCAAACGTCCATTTGTTTTCTATTAGTAAATGCTGTGCGTACAGTGTGAGATTGCAGAAATGAGTGCAGATACTACAGTTGGATGTTTAATGATTAATATAGTGCTGATTGCTAGGAGTATCCACTGATTCAGCTCAGGAATGGGATAACTTCGAGTGTTGGACGATAGTAAACGAATGGGGATCGAACGAAACGATAGCCCCCCTAAGAAGGAATCGTATTTGCGCTCATCTCGATGACTCGTAACTCAGAATTTTGCTGAACCAGTCGGTGTCATCGTTCAATAAGAGAGAGAGAGGAAGTTCAGCACCTCACAAGGCATACGTAGCTAACTGACGCTGGAGCGTGAGTTACCGACGAACCAGAGCCCGAATTTGTGCTAGGAAGATCTATTCCTACGACGAGAGATGGGAAGCCGTCGCAGTCGGCGACAATCAGCCGCCGATGTGACAGCATTGTTACTAACCGTGAGAGCGTACTCGGGTGAAATCGCTCGTCCGGTGGTTGATTCGCGGGGATGGTCCGACGCACCACGAGGGCCGTCCACGCTGCCCGAGTCACCATGTCGACGAACTCTTCGAAGGGGCATCACCAGAGGCGACGCCCGTCTCGGCGGGGCGTCGCCACGTACTCCCAGTGCAAGTACCTCCAGACGTTCTGAACCAGTAGGCTGAGAACGACAAAAAACAGCCGTCTCGTGGGATCTTGCGTCGTCGTCGAGATGATCGTTGACTCGGAGAGACGGTAGCTCGCTTCGATCCCAAACCGTTTGCTGTAGTGGGATCGAGTTTGTCGAGGTCAATCAACGAACGGCGTGTCGACGTCGTAGCCGTGACGCTCCACCCCGTTCTCACTGTATCGACTGTTTTTGTAGGTACAGTCGATCATCACTGGAAACTCGACGATCCACTCGTGACCGCCGTAGGACGTCGGGATATCGTGAGCAATCTCACGACTCCAGCCGGTGCTGAGTTCGTTCTTGATCTTGCTGCCCCACTTGGTCACCGGGACGATGTACGCGAAGTTGTGAGCGTGGAGTAGCGCGAGACACTTACCGTCGTAGAAGCCGCTGTCAAGATAGACCTTTTTGACGTCGAAATCGAAGATGTTGATTTTCGAGCAGTCCAAGGAACTCAGCGAGGACGTCGCTGGCGGTGCGCCGTCTCTCCGACGGAGACACCGCCAAGGTGTAACACTTGTTGTTCACGCGTGCATAGAGCGTAGCGTAGGCGTGGAATGCGGTCGTTCCCGCTTTCGCCTCGCTGTAGTAGAGGCCGTCAGTCTCGTCTTCGTCACCGTAGTAGGGCCGCAGGTGGAGGTCTGTGACGACCTCCACCTGCTGGGGGAGCGTTTCGAGGACGTCCTGCCGGAGAAGCGTGTTCCCGGTCGATTCGACAGTTTCGGGGTCGAACTTGGTGCGTAGGTGTAGAGACGTCGTTCGCAGAGGGAGCGTCTTCACTCTTCTCACAGAGCGAAGAGATCGAGGTCCTCTAGGTCGATTTTAGCGTTCTCTCCTAGGTCCAGAGTGAACGCTCCGGTGAGAACGTTGACGAGAAGGTTAAGGAGCAGATCTTCGTAGATTTTACCGCCCGCTTGCTTCGGTTGCTTGGACACAACTCAGCAAGCGGACTTCTCAACTAACGGCCTTGTGAAGTACTGAGTATTACTGTCGTTCAGCCTTAGTATATTCACCAAGACACACAAAAAGACAATTCCTGAGCACGATATCTGATTGTAATGAAATGTGAGGTTTTAAGTATCAGCGGATAACTCTTACAAATATGGCAGCACGATCAAGTAAGGCCAAATCAATCGAAGATACAACGATCGTCGATACGGATGTTCACCTCTCGATTTCCCCGAAAGAGGTCGCACCGTACATCGACGAACCGTACCGCAGCCACATGACAAACGACGGATACTCCCCACTCCCGAGCAGTGGCTGGGACCGTAACCTCCGAGGGAAGATCGATCACTATACCGTCAAAAGTCCCGAGGACGTAAACGAAGTCCTCTGCGAGGACTTCTCAATCGAGCATCCGATCCTCAACCCGACATCGAAACTCCCACGGCTCCCGCAGACGGACCTCGCCGTGGAGCTTATGTCGGGGTACAATGACTTCATGATCGACAAATACCTCGACGAGTACGAGGACTTCTACGGGCTTGCAGCGCTTGCAACACAGGATCCCGCGGCGGCCGCCGAGGAACTCGATCGGCTTGGAGACGAGGATCAGATCGTCGGTGCGTACATTGCCTCAACCGGGCCGAACCCGCCACTAGGCGACTCCGATTACGACATCATGTATGCCGCCGCCGAAGACAACGACCTCGATATCGCCTACCACGGCAGCGGTGGGGCGTTCATGTTCGAATTCCCACGACAGAATCAGGGATTCGAGAAGTTCATCGAGGTTCACACGATGGCTCACACGTGGAGCCAGATGATGACCCTCTCGAGTCTCATCGTAAACGGAACTCCTGAGAAGTTCCCTGACCTGAACTTTTCATTCCTTGAGGCGGGAATCGGCTGGATTCCGATGATGATGTTTCGGATGAACAAAGAGTACAGTATCCGACGAAGCGAAGCGCCGCTCCTTGAGAAAAGCCCCGAAGAATACATCCGGGACTTCTACTTCGCGAGCCAGCCTATCGGCGAAGCGAATAACCCGGAACACATGAATCAGCTAATCGATATGGTCGGCGCGGATTCGCTCATGTTCGCAACAGACTACCCACATTGGGATTTCGATCATCCGGAAGCGCTGGATAAACATCTGAACAACCGGTACAATAGCGAAGACCGGGACAAAGTGCTGCACGGAAACGCTGCTGAAGCATTCGGCATCGATATATGAAAGAATACAAAGTCGCATCCGTAGACGACATCGACGAGGGCGAACGATTGACAATCGAACTCGAGGGACGAGAAATATCAATCTTCAACCTCAATGGCGAGTACAAGGCGTTCAACAACTGGTGTGCTCACCAAGCGGGACCTGCCTGTGAAGGGAGCGTCACTGGGACGACCGAAGCCGAGTTCGACAAGGATACGAACGAACTCGAACTCGAATACTGTCGTGAAGGTGAGATCCTGAACTGTCCGTGGCACGGCTGGGAGTACGATCTCACCTCCGGCGAGTGTCTCTCGCGCCAGGGAGTCAAGCTGCCGGAGTATTCGGTTCAGATGCGAGACGGCGACGTCTACGTCAAGGTATAGCTTGGTGCACAGCGGACCGATCGGAGTAGTGGGTTCGCTGTAGAGATTTTTCTGAAACTGGGCATCAATATATAAAATGCCTACCGGGTTCCGACCGGAGAGTTCAAGATATCGTGAACTGTCTCGGATAAGCCGCACTCGAGTGTATGGGGTCTCCCTTGGAACACACAAAGAAGGAGTTGTCCGCATTCAATAAACTCCTAAGTTATGAATCATCGAGATGAGCGAACCGATATCTCTATCAGTAGTGGGGTGCGTCTAAGATAATCGCTCTTCGGAAGTATATTGTTGATTTTAGAGCGCAGGGTACATGCTTCTAGGGCATCGCGGAAGCGATACCTTTGCCGTCTTTGATTTTCAGCTGTCACTCTCGTTATTAACAATTTGCTTAACATGAGTACAGATGATAATAAGGGCCGAGGGAGGAGTGAATACGAGGTATTAAAAAAAGAATCCACAGGATTATATTCGCTATTTAAATCTATAAAAACTAATAATTTCGATATAATAGTTGTTTTAAAAACCTCCATATAAACTCTACATTGGAATAATAACATTTGACAGGATGGGAAAGGTATATATATGCATGGTTTGATATGGGTAACGTGATGCAATAACATGACTAATATAGATGAGAAATCGACACGGCGAAAAATGCTAGCGGGACTGGGAACTGCTGCAGGAATGTCACTGGCTGGTTGCCTCGGTGGCGAAGAAGGCGAATTCCCCGATGACGACGTTACGATGATTATTCCCTTCGGTGAAGGGGGAGGAGTCGACCGAAGTACTCGAGAAATTCAGGAAGCGTTCGAAGACGAACTCGGCGTGAATATGCGATTCGAGTACCACCCCGGTGCAGGTACTCAGATCGGTCAGCAGGAGGCGCTCGCGAACTCGGACGGATACCACATCGGCGTCGCATCGCTCCCGGCATTCAATTTCACGATGATTACGGGCAACGCGGAGTACACGATGGACGATTTCGCCTGGCTGGGTAATCTGCTCCAGGACCCAGGTGTGATCCGCGTCCACCAGGACGAAGACCGGTTCGACGACATTAATGATCTCATCGATTACGCGGTCGACAACCCTGGAGACCTGAGCGTCAGTACGTCAGGTCCGTACAACCAGAACATTCTCGGTCTCGCACACCTACAGGAGATCACTGGAGCAGACTTCAACGTGGTGCCCTACGACGGTGGTGGGGACTCGCGTAACGCGCTCGTCAGTCAGGAAGTCGACTTGGTGCACGCGAACGTTTACAACTCTCTCGGAACGTCCGAAGATACGCAAGTACTTGCAGTCCACGCCGAAGAAAACCACTGGGCGGACATCACCGACGATGCACCGACATTCAGCGACGCACTAGACTTCGACCAGAGTGAACTCAAACCAGAGTGGCCCGAGGTTCGGTACTCATGGTACGTCTCGACGGAAACCGAAGACGAGTATCCGGATCGCGTCGAAACTCTCAGAGAGGCGTTCGAGGCGGCAGTCACCTCCGACACCTATACCGACCAACTCGAGAGTCTCACCCCATCACAGCCGGAGAAGAAGGACTATATGTCGGCCGAAGAGACGGACGAAGCCAACAGAGAGAAGCACGACACGATGGAGGAGTTCGTCGGCATAATGGATGAAATGACCGAATAAAGAGTCGGCCAGGGGGTATAGGAACACAAATTCTAAATATAATCAACTAAATATGTCAAGTAAAGAGAAAATGACAGCGACGAATGCTGTCGAAGAGGGAAAAAAAAGTAACGAGGAAGGTATAGACGAATCGTTCGTAGTTGGGCTGATAAAGCCGCTCGTGTTCCCGACAGTCGCACTGTTATTTCTCAGCGCTTATTTTTGGAACACATACGGCGATATAACTCTCTCTAACCTCACATATCCGTACACGATTCTCGTATTGACTCTCCTATTATTGGTTTCGGTTTACGTCTCGGAAGTTAGAAGAGTATTCGAACAACGGGACCAGTACTCTTTAACTACGAAGGAATCGGTCTTGCACACCTATGAGGAATGGAAGTTATCGTTAGGTGTGAGTATCATCGCTATTGGATATGTTAGTGTTCTTGATATCATCGGATTTTTCACTAGCTCAACCATCACGATTCTGGCCATTATGTATATGAGCGGTGTTACCAGCTACAAACTCTTGATCGGGATTACAACAATCACAATCGTGGGAGTATACCTCCTGTTCGTAGGAGTACTTGATATCAGGCCACCAGAGGGGATGCTTATATGATGGAAAACCTGGTCGAAGGGATCGGGGTGCTGTTCACCCTAGAGCACATGCTGTTGATTTCGTTCGCAGTCATAATCGGCGTTGTCGCCGGTTCGATTCCCGGATTTACTGGGACAAACACAGTGGCTATTGTCCTCCCGTTCACGCTTGCAATGAGCGCCGAAACGGCTATCGTCTTCATGGCTGCTATCTACGTGGGTGCCAACTACGGTGGCGCTATTCCTGCAGTACTGATCAACACGCCTGGTACGGCCGGTGCGACCGCGACGGTGCTCGACGCATATCCAATGAGTCAAAAGGGGAAGGCGGGCCAGGCGATCGGAATCTCTATTCTGGCTAGCGTGCTCGGTGGGATCATCTCAGCCATCGTCATGTTGGCGCTTTTAAACCCGCTAGGTTCGGTTGCGCTGATGTTCGGCCAGCCGGAGTTCTTTGCACTGGCAATGTTTGGTATCATTGCGCTCGCGACAGTCATCGGAGA
>LFFM01000713.1_pt1 | contig 23390 bp, 24 predicted proteins | sample 643131 | NCBI WGS metagenome assembly LFFM01 (sample SAMN03777445, study PRJNA286221) | soda lake metagenome | biome: soda lake; feature: Kulunda steppe; material: water; isolation source: sample Tc-Br brine of Tanatar trona crystallizer | place: Russia: Kulunda steppe | collected 2011-07
TCGTCCGTATCGGTCAAACCGACCTCGACGGGACGAAGTCCGTCGAGCGCTCGCTCTCGGAGATGAACGGGATCGGTCGCCGGACCGCCCGACTCATCGCCGACGAAGCGGGTGTCGATCGAACGGCGACGTTCGGTCGACTCGACGACGACGTCATCGACGACGTCGTCGACGTCGTAGAGAACTACGCTGGAGAAGTCCCCGACTGGCTCAACAACCGTCAGGGCGACTTTTATACCGGCGAAACAACCCACGAGATCGGCAACGATCTCCAGTTGACTCGACAACACGACATCAACCGGATGAAGATGATCGACTCCTACAAGGGGTCGCGTCACAAGCGCGGACAGAAAGTCCGCGGTCAGCGCACCAAGTCCACCGGTCGTACGGAAGGGACCATCGGTGTCAACGTCGAGGAGATCCGCGAAGAGCAGGCAGAGGAAGCTGCCGCCGAGGAGGATGACGAATAATGCCGCTCGGAACAGACACAAAGCAGTACGAGACGCCGAACCACCCATACCAGGGTGAACGTATCGCCGCCGAGCACTCGCTGCTCGACCGGTACGGACTCGCAAACAAAGAGGAGCTCTGGCGAGCTCAGTCCGAGCTTCGTTCTTACCGCCGTGAGGCCCGTGACCTGCTCGGCCAGCCACAGGACGACACCGTCGTCATCCGCCGTTCCGAGGAGTTCCTCGGGCGGCTCAAACGCGTCGGGATTCTCGACGAGGGAGACGAACTCGGCGACGTCCTGGGTCTCGAGATCGAAGACGTCCTCGAGCGCCGGCTCCAGACGGTCGTCTACCGCAGCGGACTGGCCAACACGCCACAGCAGGCCCGCCAGTTCATCACCCACGGCCACGTCGTCGTTGGCGAACAGCGCCACTGCATCCCGTCGTACGTCGTCGACGTCGACGAGGAAGATCTCGTGGCATTCGACGAGAACAGTCCACTCGCAGACGATCTCCACCCAGAACGAGCGGAGGGTCAATAACATGAGTCAAGACGACGACAAGTGGGGCGTTGCCCACGTACACGCATCGTTCAACAACACCGTCATGACCGTGACCGACCTCACGGGCGCGGAGACGATCGCCAAATCAAGCGGCGGAACGGCGGTCAAGCAAAACCGCGACGAGGCGTCGCCGTACGCGGCTATGCAGATGGCCGAGTCCGTCGCCGAAGAGGTCAAAGCGGCCGGCATCACCGGCCTCCACGTCCGCGTTCGTGGCCCCGGCGGGAACCTCCAGAAGTCCCCCGGCCCCGGCGCACAGGCGACGATCCGTGCACTCGCACGATCGGGTATCGAGATCGGACGCATCGAAGACGTCACGCCGATCCCACACGACGGATCGCGCGCTCCGAAAGGCAAAGGCGGCTACTAACCCATGACCACAGAGTACGACGTCGAGTTCGTCGAACGGGACGGTCGCGAGGCGCGGTTCCTCGTCCGGGGTGTCACCCCCGCGTTCGCCAACGGCATCCGTCGCGCGATGGTCGCCGACGTGCCGACGATGGCGATCGACACCGTCCGGTTCGTCGAGAACTCGTCGGTCATGTTCGACGAGCAACTCGCCTTGCGGCTGGGACTCGTCCCCCTGACGACCCCACCTGTCGGCGAATTCGCCGACGACGACGTCGTCACGCTTTCGATCGACGTTGAAGGGCCGGATACCGCGTACTCTGGCGACCTCGTCTCGAGTGACGATCTCGTCCAACCGGCTGCAGAAAACGTCCCGATCATCGAGCTCAAAGACGGCCAACGGCTGGAAGCCGAGGCAGACGCGACCCTCGAACGTGGGAAAACCCACGCGAAACACCAGGGTGGCGTTGCGGTCGGCTACCGACATCTCCAGCGCGTAGAGGTCGTCGGCGACCTCCCCGAGTTCGAGGACGAAGAGCGTCGGATCGTTCGTGGTGTCATCATGGACGATGACGAACTCGTGGCGACAAGCGAGTTCGACCACGATCTCTCGAACCGGTATCCCGGCAAGGAGCTTCGGGTCGAAGACGTTCCGAACGCGTTCGTCTTCCGCGTGGAGACGGACGGCTCCTTCTCGGTCGACGAGCTCGTGACTCGGGCCGCAGAGACGATCGAGACGCGCGCAGCCGAACTCGAAGACGCAGTACAGCTATAGTATGATCCGACGCCCCCGACCTCACGACGCCGAGCTATCCGTCGCCAGCGCCGCGGACGACGAGACTGGCGAGACGCCGGCGTACCGAATCGAAAGGGGTTTGAAGGGGCGACGGGTAGACGGAAGTGCGAGCAGGGATAGCCAAGTCAGGTCAACGGCGCAGCGTTCAGGGCGCTGTCTCGTAGGAGTTCGCAGGTTCAAATCCTGCTCCCTGCATCCACTTCTTGAACCGATTATAACGCTCGGAGACAGCTGTCTGTCCTCGGGCGATCGCAGTTTCGCAGATTTGGAGGAAACCAATGAGTAGCAAGACCAATCCGAGGCTCACTGATCTTATCGCCGAGCTGAAGTCGACGTCCCGAGAAACGGACGCCGACGTCTGGCGAGATGTTGCGGATCGACTCGAAAAGCCCCGGCGCACCCACGCAGAGGTGAACCTGGGCCGTATCGAACGATACGCACGTGAAGATGAGACCGTCGTCGTTCCCGGCAAAGTGCTGGGCTCTGGCGCACTACAGAAAAACGTCACCGTCGCTGCCGTCAACTTTTCTTCGTCGGCCGAGACGAAGATCGAGCAGGTCGGTGACCCAGTACCGCTCGAGCAGGCGCTCGAAGCAAACCCAGACGGATCGGACGTACGGGTGATTCGATGAGTATCGCAGAGTTCGACGCAGACGTCGTTATCGATGCCCGTGACTGCATTCTCGGCCGTGTCGCAAGCGAGGTCGCCCAGCGCGCCCTCGACGGCGAGCGCGTCGCGATCGTCAACGCCGAAGACGCCGTCATCACCGGCGACAAAGAGGACGTCTTCGACACCTACCGGACGCGGATCAACCTCGGCTCTGACAGAGGGCCAAACTACCCGCGCCGGCCGGATACCATCTTCAAGCGGGCCGTCCGCGGAATGGTGCCTCACAAGAAGCCGCGTGGTCGCGAGGCGTTTGCAAACGTCCGTGTCTATCTCGGCAACCCATACGAGGACGACGACGCCTACGAGGCCGAAATCCTCGAGGACACGTCGCTGGATCGACTCTCGAACATTCGCTTCGTCCATCTGGGCGAAGTTGCCGAACAACTCGGTGCTAACGTCACATGGTAACAAACACGAGTGGGAAGAAAAAGACCGCCGTCGCTCGCGCGACCGTCCAGGAGGGCGAGGGGCGCGTCCGAATCAACTCCAAGCCGGTCGAACTGGTCGAACCGGAGATGTCCCGCCTCAAGATGCTCGAGCCGTTCCGCATCGCTGGTGAGGACCTCCGGAGTGAGATGGACATCAGCGTCCGCGTCGAAGGTGGCGGGATCAGCGGACAGGCAGACGCCGTCCGTACCGCGATTGCACGCGGGATCATCCAGCACACGAACGACGCCGAACTCCGCGATGCGTTCATGGAGTTCGATCGACTGTTGCTGGTCAACGACGTTCGCCAGTCCGAACCGAAAAAGTGGGGCGGCCCCGGCGCTCGGGCCCGCTACCAGAAATCGTACCGCTAAGGTGATTCGAGCATGATGGTACCGGTTCGGTGTTTCACCTGTGGCACTGTCGTCGGCGAACACTGGGAAGCGTTCGACGAACGAGCAAACGAGGGCGAGGAAGATCCAGAAGCCGTCCTCGACGATCTCGGCGTCGACCGCTACTGCTGTCGCCGTATGCTCGTCAGTCACACCGACCTCGTCGACATCGTCGCACCGTACCAGTAACAATGCAACAGCAACGACACAACCGATACGAGAAAGCACGCATCCTCGGCGCACGAGCGCTGCAGGTCTCCTACGGCGCGCCGGTTCTGATCGAGACGAAGCAGACCGAACCGATCCTGATCGCCGCCGAGGAGTACGATGCCGGCGTGTTGCCGTTTACGGTCAAACGAGGATACGATCGAAAATGACACTGATTACCGACATCCGACTCCGGCGAATCCTCGACTCCCGAGGGAATCCGACCGTCGAAGCTGACGTACTGACCGAAAGTGGTGGCCACGGCCGTGCTGCAGCCCCAAGCGGAGCCAGCACTGGCGAGTACGAGGCCGTCGAGCGACCACCATCCGAAGCGATCGCCGCGGCCCGCGAACACGCCGTGCCCCGCCTCGTCGGCGAGGCGTTCGCTGGCAACCAGCGGGAAGTCGATAGCATCCTGCACGCCGCAGATGGGACCGACGACTTCTCCAAGATCGGCGCCAACAGCGCGGTCGCGATCTCGATGGCCGCCGCCAAAGCCGGTGCCGACGTCCTTGGTGCCCCGCTGTTCCAGCACCTCGGTGGCACTTTCCGTGGCGAGAACTTCCCGATTCCACTGGGGAACGTCGTCGGCGGTGGCGAACACGCCGCTGACGCGACCGATATTCAGGAGTTTCTCTCGGCACCCGTTGGCGCACCGAGCGTCGAGGACGCCGTCTTCGCGAACGCCGCCGTCCACGCCGCAGTGGCCGACCTGCTCGAAGAGCGGGACGTCCCCAGCGGCAAAGGTGACGAGGGCGCATGGGCGCCGTCGATGGACGACGGCGAGGCGTTCGAGGTCGTCGAAGAGGCGGTCTCACTCGTCGAAGACGAAGTCGGCTTCGAGATCGGGTTCGGACTCGACGTCGCTGCCGCCGAAATGTACGACGACGACGCCGAAACCTACGAGTACGAATCCGAAGGTGTCAGCCGCGATACCGACGAGCAGATCGACTACATCGCCGACCTCGTCGAGGAGTACAACCTCGTCTACGTCGAGGACCCCTTCGACGAGAACGATTACGACGCGTTCACCGAGCTCACCGACCGCGTCGGTGACCAGACGCTCGTCTGTGGTGACGACCTGTTCGTCACGAACACCGAGCGACTCGTCGACGGAATCGAACAGGGCGCAGCCAACAGCATCCTGATCAAGCCAAACCAGATCGGCACGCTGACCGATGCCTTCGACGCGATCGAACTCGCGACGGAGCACGGCTACGACTCGGTCATCTCCCACCGCTCGGGCGAGACCGAAGATACGACGATCGCACACCTCGCCGTCGCGACCGACGCACCGTTCATCAAGACGGGCGCCGTCGGCGGCGAGCGAACCGCCAAGCTCAACGAGCTCATCAGAATCGCAGACGACGCGACATGACAGACAACGACGCATCCCAGGAGGGGCTCGACGCCGCCGAATCGGAGATCGAGGAGGAACCAGCTGACGGAGCCGGTCCCGCCGCCGATCACGACGCGGACGTCGAGCCAACGGACGAACAGCCCGCCGACGCCGACGAGATGGCCGAGGCCGAAGCCGACACAGAAGACGCTGGCCCTGCGCTCGACGACGACGTCATGAGCGACGAGGAAGCCGATCTGCTGATTCCCGTCGAGGACTACCTCGGCGCCGGTGCCCACATCGGCACCCAGCAGAAGACCACGGACATGGAGCGGTTTATCCACCGTGTCCGGACCGACGGCCTCTACGTGCTCGACGTCTCGAAGACCGACAACCGTATCCGAACGGCTGCGGACTTCCTCTCGAACTACACCCCAGAACAGATCCTCGTCACCTCGAGTCGCCAGTATGGGCGATTCCCGGCCGAGAAGTTCGCCGAAGCCGTCGGCGCTCGTGCCCGTACCGGTCGATTCATCCCCGGCACGCTCACGAACCCCAAGTACGACGGCTACATCGAACCCGACGTCCTCGTCGTCACCGACCCGATCGGCGACGCCCAGGCCGTCAAGGAGGCCATCACGGTCGGCATCCCGGTCATCGCGATGTGTGACTCGAACAACCAGACCAGTAACGTCGACCTCGTCGTCCCGACGAACAACAAGGGTCGCAAGGCCCTCTCGGTCGTCTACTGGCTGCTCGCGAACGAAGTCCTCGATCGACGCGGTGCCGAACCGTCCTACTCGCTCGAAGACTTCGAGAGTATGGTCTAACTTCGGGTTTGAGTTCGCGGTTCGATCGCTTTCGGTGTGATACTTTTCGGCGAGACACTCCCGCCAGACCGCCTGGTTTGCGTTCGCAGTCCGATCGCTTTCGGTGTTGGTCTGTGCATGCACGTTGGATCGATCGGTGTGAGCGATCGGTACTACTACCGGACACACGCACCTGAACCCAGCCAGGTCGGATTCGAAACACGTCGTCGCCGGTACGTTTGGGGGGACCAGGTTCCGTCACTGTCTCCCGTCCGATACCCAAGCCCCAACAGCGAGGCCGATCGGACACTCCGACACGGCTGGCCCCGGAGCGACAGAGTTAGGTGAGACGCGTTAAAAGAGCCGGTATGTTCGACCAGCTATTCGAGTTCGAGCAGGAGATCATTCCTGCGCCGGTCATCCTCGCTACCGTGGCGTTGATCGCGATTTTCGCGCTCGGGATTGCGTATCAGGCGATCGTGTTTCTTGCGTTCTGATACGGACTGTTGTAGTCACGGCCTCCCGATCGCCGAGGAGGGCCAGCGATCGGCGGCACACAGGAACACCGATCCGTCTGAGGGTGGGGCATCGCGGTCCGGGTTATCGTAGCCGCTGCAACTCAGTGTACAGTTTTGCTTGGAACTACAGAGACGGTTGATCATATCCCTGACAGAGCTGCTTGAATTTAAATAATAGGGGGATCCCAAGCAGGGTATGGACTGGGAGGCTCCCGCCGACGCGTGGTACATATTCCTTGCCGTCTCCATCATCAGCGTTGCCTTGGCTGGTGTTGTCCTGGGCCTGCCAACGGGAGCAACGCCGGACTCGAACCAGGCGGCGAACACGATCGACTCGGTTTCGGGTGGGTCGCCCACCGTCACTGGGAGCTACGAACACGACGCTGAGATGGTAAAGATCGATGGGAATACGATCGTCATGAAAAACGAGCACGGAGAGTCGCGGGAGACGCTTAGATACGGAGGCGTCGTGGTCGTAAACGGGTTCGATCGGCTCGAAAATATCGCCTACGGCTCGAGTTTCGAGGCGGAGTTCGAAGACGAAATCGACGATCCGTTCACCGACGCCGGTACTGAATTCTTCGAACAGGTCTCAGAGGCAGACGATCAGAACGCTGGCGAGTGGAACACATCAGACGGCGAACTGTCCGTCACGACTGTCGAGATCGAACCGGAACCAGAGCCGTCGATGATCGTTACGATTTCGGAAACAGATGAAGCGTACGACGATCAGGAGATCACCATCCCCGAGACGATTCATATCACCTCGCAAAATGTTGACCACCTGGATTCATTGCAGTGGGATTGGAGGGTTGATTACCAGAAGGAAGTGTGGGATAACCCCGACTTCGAAGATAGCTCCAGTTTCAGTGAGTGGGTCGAATCGACGTTGTGTGGGTCGTGGAATCCACTCTGTGATGAGGGTGAAGAACCAGTTCCGTCTACGCATGCAGAGGGGACCGTTTCATTTCATACAAGCACTGTCACTGAAGACCTCAATTCGTCGCTCAATAGGAAGCCCTATAACGCCGAGGTATGGGTCGGTGATTACAGTAACTCCGACCCACTCGAGGTAGAACTAACGTACGACTCTCCGACCGGTGATCACAGTCTTGATTGCTCGGGACAGCTCGGTCCCGACGATGTAGACGGTGACAGCGTAGATCTGTGTCCGGGACTGACCTCTCCCGATGAGTTCGAGGACGCACAGTGGATCGAAGCCGACGAAGCGGAGGATACATTCTATGTCACGATCGTCACCGTCTAGAGCACAGACCGAACCGATCGCAGCCATCTTCGCCGTGATGGCGATCACCGTCGGAATCGGTATCTACGCCATCTACATTGGCGACGCGCTTCCCGGCCAGAGCGATCGAGCAGGCGAAGAGCTGGCGATGGACCTCGTCTGGGATGATCTGGAAGACGGCGATCGCGGCGTGTTCCCGGCCTACGAGTACGAGTCCGATACGGACGATGAGATGCTGGCTGCTATCGACCAGGAGGCGTTGCCACAGGGAAAGAACGTCTACATCGAGCTCTGGGCGTACGACGAGGGAGAAGCGACCGTCTTCGCCGCGGCGCACTTCGATTCCGATGGGGAGACGCTGAGCGACCAACAGCTGTCCTCCAGCCACGAGGATTTCGGGCCGCCACGAGGTGCGGGTGAACCGGTCGACACGAATATCGCAACGCGATCGATCTCGATCGAGGTGACACCGGCGGACGTTCGCGGCGGTACGCTACACGTGGAGGTCTGGTAACCATGCGTGGACGTCTTTCCGATCGCGGTGTCAGTACCGTCGTCGACGTCGCCATGGCGTTGCTGTTCATCAGTGCGAGCGTCCTGATCGTCGGCCTCTATCTCTCCGATACTACCGGTGAGACCGTCGAACTTGAGACGGACGGCGATGCGACGGTCGTCGCCGACGGCGAGCACGACGCGCGATCGGCGGTCCAGACGACCGAGACGCTTTCCGAATCGACGATTACGGTCACCTACAGTATCGACGCTGTCACGGACGAAGACGAGTTCTCGGAGCCAGTTATCACGGACGCCAACTCCTATACGCGAACCGATCACGGCTCACCACTCGGCCTACTGGCCGATGCCGCGATCGCAAACCAGCAGGTCGGTGGCGATTCGGTGCTGGCCTACAGCGAGGCCTTCGAGGAGAGCATCGATGGGGCGATCCGTCAGAACCTGCTGAGTTCCGAGCAGCGCTTCTACGTCGTCGCGGAGTGGGAGCCCTACGAGGACGCGGCGATCAACGGGACGGCAACTGCCGGAGAGCGTCCCCCGCCCACCGCAGACGTCTCCAGTACGACGACGACGGTCCCAAGCGGCTTTTCCGCGGTCGACGAGGAGCAACTCGAAGCGGATTGGATGGATGCCGACGACTGGTGGGACGAGTGGATCGATGACATGGCCGGGTTCCTCCCGGACATCGACGATTCCGAGGACGTTCCTGGGCTGGACGGCTCCGACAACAAGTCGTATGCAGCCGCCGGGACGGTAATCGGTGAGTCTGTCGTCGACGGCCTCTTCCCGCCCGAAGCGTCCCAGTACGCACTCGAAGACCAGGGAATGGAACGGGAGCTCAAGGTCTATCACTACACGTCGATGGTCAACGCTGTCGGCGACTTCTCGTTCCGGAGCGCGGATACACATCCACCGCTGGTTCGCGACGAGGCACGCGCCGAAGACGCGAATCGGAACGTCCTCGTCGGACAGGAGGGCGGGTACGACTTCACCGACGCGGATGCGCTCGCCGATTGGATCGGCGCGGACATTCCTCGTGCGTTCGAGGATGAGTTCGAAGCGATCGACGAGGCGTACGACGGTGAGGAACGCGACGAAAAGAAAGTCGAGGTCCTCATCGAGGCACTGTCAAACGACGACGTGACGATCACTATCCAAACCTGGAACGAATGAAACGCACTCAGCCCCACACGATTTCGATCGCAGACGACGACCGAGCACGAATTCCGTTCGCAGTTGTCGGCGTCCTGTTGCTCGTCAGCAGCATCATGGTCGTCGCCACACTGGAGACACGAAGCGAACCCGAGATCGACCGTAGCACGGAGATTGCGGTCGATCGCGGCGAATCGCACGCCACGTCGATCATCCGCCACTCGACGGTCCGAGCGACTGACGAGGTCGTCCGATCGCCGGTGACGACCGTCGACTCCGACATGGATGACGTACTCGACGAGGACTCCGCTCTCGAAGACCAGACGAAACTCACGGTGCTGGCCGAGGTCACGACCGATCTCGACGGCCAGGAGCAAGACGTTGGCCAGGGTCAGACCGTCGAAATCACGGTTCCCGAGGTCGGCGACTGGACCGACGAGGACGATCTCGACGACGCGATCGACTACGTCGAACTCGACGAGGACGGCGGGATCATGGATGTGACGGTCAAGGACATCGAGTTTACCGTTCGTGACGACGACGGCGACGTCGAAACGTCGACCACGCGAGACGTCACCGTCTCGGTGGGGACGACGATGATGGAACTCCACGATCACGTCGACGACTACGAGGACCATTTGAACAGGGGAATGATCGATAGCATCGAGCAACAGGACGGATACGGCTGGGACCTCGGCAAACGAATGTGGGCGCTGGCCTGGGGGAAAGCCTACTACGATCGGTTAGTGAGTGATCCGGGCGATCGGGCGTTCGAGAACGTCACGCCGAACGATCACACCGAAGTGATGGCGAACGACGCCCGGTTTACGGCCCAACAGGAGGTCTTCGGGACGCAAGACGATTACGGAACCCGGACGATGGTCGCCCCGCTTACATGCATGGTGTGGGATCTCATTGAATCAGGGTACGATGGGTTTAATGAAGATGTCGTCGACGACGTCGTCGACAATCATCCAGACGAGAATATCAGCAGTGTTGACGACCTCTGTGACGCCGGAATCGTCACAGCAGACGGTGAGTTGCCAGATCCGCCGACGATCGAGGATATCATCGAGTCCTTGATTGGCAACGTCGACAAGAGCGGAACGATTCAGGGACATCCGTTTGCCGATCTGGCCTATCACGAGATGGAAGCTGGATACGATCGAGACAATATCCAAGAGGACATCTATGAACCATTAAACGAGACGGATCGCTTCACTGATGAGTATCTTGATGACTACTTTGGAGAGAGTGATAGGCTCGATAATACCGGCGATCTTGAGGAAGAAGAGGAAACTATAGAGGACTTTGTCGGGGGTTTTGATACACTCCAAACAAAAGCTATAGACGCAGACGGAACAGATGACGTCATCGACGACGTCTACACGGTAGATGCAGACTTCAACGGAGACGGCGTCTCCAGAGACAATGGCACACATCCGTTGCCCCCAACTCTCGATCCGGATGATTACGACACAGCGAACTATTCGATCGAGGATACGTACCAGACGACGGTGAGAACCGACGTCGATGCGAGTATCGACAAAACAACTGCCGACGACGGTGATACGAGTCTCGATCGATCGCTCGTCTCGGTTGACGCCGACATCGAGATGTTGTACACGACGACTCGAACGTGGAACTATACAAATACGAGGTCGTCGCCGAACGTTGTTAAAAGTGAGCAGCAAACCACTAACTACACTGGATCGTACGAACTCGACGGAGAGTTCGCTCAGGGACTGGAGGTCGGTCCAACCAGTGTCGATCACGTGCTCGACAGTGGCGGCGGCCCGGGCCCGGTCGGCCCCGCGGACAACTGGGAGGGTGCAGCCGACGAGGTGACCGAGGACTTCTTTGGCGAATCGATCGACAGCGATTCTGACCTCGAAAGCTGGATCCGGAGCGAAGAGGATGAGACCGAATCGCTTAGCGACTTCCGGGACGCAATAAATTACGACACCGGATACGATGAGGAGCTGATAATCGAACCGGATAGAGACCCACTCCATATGTGGATTATGGCAGACCTCCTCGAGGTGCACCTCGAGACGATCAAAGAGGTCGAAGAAGTCGAGGCCGAGTTGATGGACATTCTCGATGCTGATCCGAGTCCGTTCCGAGAGCTCGAAGACGGATTCGAGGAGATGGAAGACGAACACGTCGACACCAGGAACAACTACGAGAATGCACCCAATCTCACTCGAATGGAGGCTCGACAGGCGTACTTCGATAATATTTACGATCGCATCGACGACATGGCCGACGAGCACGAAACCGTATCACAGGGTGGCAGTAATATGCTGAGCGACCTGCTCGGTGACTTCCTGGACAATCTGAATGACGTTCTCGGTGCACCGATGGATATGCTCGATGAGATGATGGGCGGTGCCCAGGAGATGCTTCAGGACGAAGGTGGTTCCCAGGTCGCCACGCCGGACGTTCTGGACGACGTGCACATCGACGTTGACGGCTCACCGACCTACCACTCCTCGCAGGTGTCGGTCAATCAGACCGAAGTCCCGGCAGTTCGCGACGAAGGTGATGGAGTGCTCGACATCGACGACGAGATGGACTTTGCACCGATGGGTTCGGCCTACGAGAACGAAGTCGGACTGCCGGGCTTCCCACTAATCCCGTGGCCGCCGCTGTTCTACCTGCAGCTCGACGTCTGGCACATCGATGTCGAAGGCGAGTACGCTCGGTTCGAGGTGGAGGCGACCAGCAGCGATCCGTCGGTAACCGATTCGACGACGTACGTCCGCGAGGACAAGGATGTTATACTGGAGACGCCAGACGGCGACGACATTCAGTTGGGTTCGACCGATCCAGTCAGCTACGAAAACGGCCAGACGATACTCGTGATTGTCCCGGCACCACAGTTCCTACCATCGGGTGCTCCCGGTGTCGGTGATGGGTTCAGTGCACCGGGTGAGATGTGTTCACCGCTCTGGGACGAGATCGGACCCGATTTCGGTGAGGACGACCCCGAGCCCGAACAGTGTCTGTGAGGAGCTTTTTGATTCCGAATCCTACTCTCCATGACTGAGTGAAAATGTACCGTTTTTAACACCTACCTCTGGTGTTCTATCTATTCGAGGAAATTGATTTTTCTCTAATCAGGCATCTTCGATCGCATAGAGGGTTTCGTCTCTGGACGGCAGATAGATTGTTCCGTCGGAAATTGCTGGGGATGTATCGAACCAAGCACTGCTATCATCGGGTATCTCATACTCCCACTTGAGATCGCCAGACGCTGCGTCGTACGCCGAAATTCCGTTTCTAGTTGTGACATAACACACGCCGTCAGCGATCACAATATCCTCTGGTTCACCTATGATGGCGTCTTCTTCTCGCCACTCAATATCGCCTTCGTCAGCGTCAACTGCTATCACCTGATCCCGTTCAGCGGTATAGACGAGTCCGTTTGCAACTGCTGGACTTGTTTCGATAGTACCAGTATCGACTGTCCACGCTTCGTCACCGGAATCAGTGTCGATCGCGTGCAATTTCCGATCGCGACTAGTTAGGTACACCATTCCATTACTGACTGCCGGATTGCTGCCGGACAGATTTCCTTCTTCATCAGGTTCGAACGTCCACTCGATTTCAGAGGAGTCAACATTTATCCCATATAGGACGGAGAAGCGGCCAATGTAATACATTCCATCATGGTATGCCGGTTGGTCTGTAGAACTACCAACATACGAAGGGGTGTCCACGATATTCGTATATTCCCCTGTGTCGGAATCTATTTGCCAGATCGCTTCGTTCGACGAAGCCAAGATTTTCTCACCGACGATGATTGGCGCTCCCAGGCCACCATCCACATCCGGTATCTCTTCTGATACCCATCTGTCGCCGGTCTCGATGTCGTATCCGTACACTTGCCCACCGTCGGTCGGTCCATAAACGGTTCCGTCGTAGATTGTTGGGGTCTGATATCCCTCTTTTTCCCAGCGAGCCTCCCCTTGGTCAGGCTCCACCGCATACGTCATCCCGCTGGTACTCGGCACATAGACGGTTCCATCAACAATGGATGCTGGTTTACTGCTAGATCCTCCAATGTCTACAATCTCCCGAGCTGTCAGTTCGTTGCCCTCGGGACCTGTTGCATCCGGTTGGTGGGCGGTATTCTGCAGATCGACGCCATACATCGGCCAGTCTTCGCCTAACGATCCCTCGCTGGCTCCGTCGCCGTTTCCTCCGTTTCCGCTGGTTTCGCCGCCGTCATCCTCACTTCCGAAACAGCCAGCGAGGACTGCCGTACCTGCGACTCCCGTACACGTGCCGAGCCAGCGTCGTCGCGTCTGTGCGTTCCGATCGGCCATTATCTCTGCATACAGTCTCTTCAACTAAATACTCTCTGTTGCTTGAACTACAACTCTAAAATCACAAATAATACGAAGCCAACTCATCGATCGGGCGTTGCCGATCACGGGCGGACGTGGCTGGTCGTTCTACTGGACGATGCCAACACGGTTGTGATCACATATGGCGATCGACAGTGATGACAGTCTAACAGCCAATTGTTTTCGAGCGGACAGTTGTTGTCCCGATCGATCACTCGTCTCGATTGACGCTGAGGTCGAGGAGGTCGAGGCCGAGTTGATGGACATTCTCGATGCTGATCCGAGCCCGTTCCGAGAGATCGAAGACGGATTCGAGGAGATGGAAGACGAACACGTCGACACCAGGAACAACTACGAGAACGCACCCAATCTCACTCGAATGGAGGCTCGACAGGCGTACTTCGATAATATTTACGATCGGATCGACGATATGGCCGACGAACACGAAAACGTAGCACAGGGTGGAAGCAATATGCTGAGCGACCTGCTCGGTGACTTCCTGGACAATCTGAATAACGTTCTCGGTGCACCGATGGATATGCTCGACGAGATGATGGGCGGTGCCCAGGAGATGCTTCAGGACGAAGGTGGTTCCCAGGTCGCCACGCCGGACGTTCTGGACGACGTGCACATCGATGTCGACGGCTCACCGACCTACCACTCCTCGCAGGTGTCGGTTAACCAGACCGAAGTGCCAGCAGTTCGCGACGAAGGTGATGGAGTACTCGACATCGACGAGGAGATGGACTTCGCGCCGATGGGTGCTGCCTACGAGAACGAAGTCGGATTGCCGGGCTTCCCACTAATCCCGTGGCCGCCGCTGTTCTACCTGCAGCTCGACGTCTGGCACATCGATGTCGAAGGCGAGTACGCTCGCTTCGAGGTAGAGGCGACCAGCAGCGATCCGTCGGTAACCGATTCGACGACGTACGTCCGCGAGGACAAAGACGTCGTGCTGGAGACGCCAGACGGCGACGACATTCAGTTGGGTTCGACCGATCCAGTCAGCTACGAAAACGGCCAGACGATACTCGTGATTGTCCCCGCACCACAGTTCCTGCCATCGGGTGTTCCCGGCGTCGGTGATGGGTTCAGTGCACCGGGTGAGCAGTGTTCACCGCTGTGGGAGGAGACCGGACCAGATTTCGGTGAGAACGATCCCGAGCCTAAAGAGGACGACTGCCGAGAATGATCCCCACGGTCCTCAGTTCAAGCCCGATCGTGTCCGTTTGTGACTGAGGAAACCGTCCCGATTTACGACAGTCCTATTTAGAACTCAGTATCTCAGTGGTATTGCTCGTTCGAGTCAGGCGTCTTCAATCGCGTACAGGGTTTGGTCTCTGGATGGAAGATAGACTGTCCCATTAGAAATTGCCGGAGGTGCGTTGAATTGCATGTCACTTTCATCTGACACTTCGTACTCCCACTCGAAATCTCCGGAAACTGCGTCATACGCTGTAATTCCAAATGTCGATGTAACGTAGCACACGCCGTCAGCCACTACGATATCTTCTCCACCAATAATATTGGTCCCCGTTCTCCACTCAACGTCACCATCGTCAGCATCAACCGCTATTACTTCGTCGCCTTCATCAGTGTAGACGAGTCCGTTCGCAACTGCTGGACTTGTCTCTATATCGTGTGTTGTGTCGACTGTCCACACTTCGTCACCAGAATTCGCCTCGATCGCGATGAGTTGGCTATCGTCACTGTGTACATACACTACGCCATCACTCACAGCCGGATTGCTATCCAGTAGTCTCGCTTCGTCGTCGGTTTCGAAGATCCACTCGATTTCGGGGGCTTCGACGTTGATGCCATACAGTTCTGACGAACGAGCAATATAGTACATCCCATCGTGATACGCCGGCATGTCTGTCGTGCCGAGGCCCGGTTCAATCTCGATGAGGGACGTATACTCGCCTGTATCCGCATCGATCTCCCAGATCGATTCCTCGGGTGATGCAACCAGCACCCTCCCGTCGAGGGGGACTGGACCCCACACGTTATTCGCGTCCGCTACTTCGTTCGGTGCCCATTGGTCACCAGTCTCGGCATCGTAACCGTACAACTGCGGACCGTCACTTGGTACATAAACCGTTCCGTCATGAACAACCGGTGCGTCGGTCCCATCTTTTTGCCAGAGAATCTCCTCTGTTTCAGTATCTATTGCGAACGTTGTTCCACTCCCATTCGACACATAGACTGTTCCATCGACAACTGCCGGTTGATACGTACCGTATCCCCCGAGGTCTATAACCGGCCGAGCCGTCAATTCGTCACCCTCGGGGCCCGTTGCGTCCGGTTGGTGGGCGGTATTCTGGAGATCGACGCCATACATCGGCCAGTCTTCGCCCAACGATTCCTCGCCAGGTCCATCACCACTTCCCCCGTTTGCGCCCTCTCCACCACCAGTATCGTCGTCACTCCCGAAACAGCCAGCGAGGACTGCCGTACCTGCGACTCCCGTACACGTGCTGAGCCAGCGCCGTCGTGTCTGTGAATTCCGATCGGTCATTGTCTCCCCGTACATGCTCTTCAACCAAATACGCTCTGTTACTTGAACTACACTACCAATAGAACGAATAATACGAAAATAATGCTCTTTGAATACAGCTGCATCGATAGCAGGAGGTAACGCTGGCGACAATTTGATCGATGACTTACTGGGTTCGATCTTGGATTCGGCAAACGATATCATCGGTGGACCGATGGATCTACTCGATGAAATGCTGGGATCAGGCCAGGAACTCCTCCAGGATGAAGGGGGTGCACAGGTCGCCACACCGGAAATCTTGGACGACGTACACGTCGATGTCGACGGCTCACCGACCTACCACTCCTCGCAGGTATCGGTCAATCAGACCGAAGTGCCGGCAGTTCGCGACGAAGGTGATGGAGTGCTCGACATCGACGACGAGATGGACTTCGCACCGATGGGCGCAGCTTACGAGAACGAAGTCGGATTGCCGGGCTTCCCACTGATTCCGTGGCCGCCGCTGTTCTACCTGCAGGTCGACGTCTGGCACATCGATGTCGAAGGCGAGTACGCTCGGTTTGAAGTGGAATCGACCAGCAGCGATCCGTCAGTGACCGATTCGACGACGTACGTTCGCGAGGACAAAGACGTCATGCTGGAGACGCCCGACGGTGACGAGGTCGAGATCGGGTCGACCGAACCAATAACATACGATAACAGTCAGTCAATTCTGGTGGTCGTCCCTGCGCCACAGTTCATGCCACAGGGAGCTCCCGGAGTCGGTAATAGTTTTAGCACACCAAATGAACAGTGTTCACCACTCTGGGAGGAAACTGGACCGGATTTCGGTGAGGACGATCCCGAGCCCGAAAAGGACGGTTGTCGATAACGGTCGTTCAGTTTTCAGCTCGAATCTCGATCGTGTCCCTCAATGAGAGCAGAGCACGATCCAGTTCACGATACTCTTGCTAGTGGTTCGTCATACCGGTGAGCGTACTCAGTCAGGCGTCTTCGATTGCGTAGAGAGTTTCGTCTCCAGAAAGAAGGTAGATCGTTCCGTCGGAAACTGCCGGGGGAGTATTGAATCTGATATCGCTTCCATCAGGAACTTGGTACTCCCATTCGATGGCGCCCGTTGCTGTGTCATATGCTGCGACTCTTTTTCTAGTTACTACATAACATGTATCGTTCACTACGACGATTTCTTCCGGCTCCCCCATTTCTGGATCATTCTCTTCCCACTTGATATCACCAGTATCGGCTTCGAACGCTATCAAACGGGTCCGTTCGCCGACGTAGACGACGCCGTCCGCAACTGTTGGACTTTGTTCAAGATTTGTATCGGTTTCTTCCGTCCATAACTCGTCACCGGATTCAGTATCGTATGCGCATAGATGATCATCTCCTCTTAGGATGTAAAGATGGTCATCTGCTACAGCTGGATTACCGGTATGTAACACATTTTCCTCCTCAACTGTCCACTCATGTTCACCGCTTTCGACATCCAGAGCATACAATTCAACACCTTTTGCATGATAGAAGATGCCGTCGTCGTACGCAGGAATATCAGTGCTGCCGATCAGATCCCGCGAGTCGAACGGATACCGATGGACGCTCGTATACTCACCACTCTCAGGATCGATATTGTAAACATGGTGATCAGAGACGACGAGGATACCGTGTTCGGTCGGGATCGGATCAGTGTTGAGATTCAGTCGGCCTTCAATTTCGACTTCGTCAGATTCCCATCGGTCCCCGGATTCCATGTCGTATCCGTACACACTCTTGCCGGCCCGTGGCCCATAGATATTCTCGTCGTGAGCCATCAACGGACCGTAACCCTCTGCATCCCAGACTCGTTCCTCTGATTCGAGGTCGAGTGCGATCACGTCTCCCCCAAAGATTGACGCATAGAGACGATCGTCGACGATGATGACTGGGTAACCAGTATTGTTTTCCATTTCGTAGACTTCACGCACCGAGATCTCGTCGCCTTCGGGTCCCGTCGCATTCGGTTGATAAGACGTATTCTGCAGATCGACGCCGTACATCGGCCAGTCCTCGCCAAGCGACTCTTCATCAGGGTCGCTATCGCCAGCTCCGTTGTCGCCGTTTTCGTCGCTTGTGTCATCATCACTTCCGAAACAGCCTGCCAGTACTGTGGTTGCTGCGACTCCCGTACATGTCCCGAGCCAGCGTCGCCGCGTCTGTGTATTCCGATCGGTCATTGTCTCCCCATACATGATCTTCAACCAAATACTCTCTGTTACTTGAACTACACCCTCAATAGAACGAATAATACGAAAACAGTCCTCATCTAACATGTTCGAATCGATAGCAGGACGTAACGCGATCGAACGACTATTGCTGACCCAATCGATTGTCGGTCGACAACCTAGTCCCAATTGCCACTGGTTTTACGAATGGATTGCCGGGCTTCCCACTGATCCCGTGGCCGCCGCTGTTCTACCTGCAGCTCGACGTCTGGCATATCGATGTGGAAGGCGAGTACGCTCGCTTCGAGGTAGAGGCGACCAGCAGCGATCCGTCGGTAACCGATTCGACGACGTACGTCCGCGAGGACAAAGACGTCGTGCTGGAGACGCCCGAGGGCGACGACGTCGAGTTGGGATCGACCGATCCAGTCAGCTACGACAACGGCCAGACGATACTTGTGGTTGTCCCCGCACCACAGTTCCTACCATCGGGTGCTCCCGGTGTCGGTGATAACATCCTCGGTGGGGACGCACCGGGTGAGATGTGTTCACCGCTCTGGGACGAGATCGGACCCGATTTCGGTGAGGACGATCCCGAACCTGAGGAGGACTGTCTCTAAAACCTTCTTAGAATCTGCCCCGATCGCTTCGATCGGTATTCGTGAAACTCTCTGTGCGATTTAATTCGTATCCGGGAATCGGTGGCGGTTAGAAACTCTGTGTTTGCTCAGGCATCTTCGACCGCATAGAGGGTTTCGTCCGAAGAAGGAACATAGGCCGTTCCACCAGAAATTGCTGGGGACGCGATGAAGCTGATGTCGCTTTCGTCAGGAATCTCGTACTTCCACTCAAGATCGCCAGACGTTGCGTCGTGCACTGACATCCCAAACCTGGTTGTCACGTAACACATACCGTCAGCTACTACGATATCCAGTGGTTCACCCGAAACAATATTTTCATTCCGCCACTCAATATCACCGGTCTCTGCGTCAATCGCCAGTATATAACCCCAGTGGCCGGTGTAGACGAGTCCGTTTGCAACTGCTGGACTCGTTTCGATATTACTGTTGGTATCAAATTCCCAATCCTCCTCTCCAGAATCCGTATCTATCGCATGTAATTTCTGATCTCGGCTGTTGACATAAAGTGTGCCGCCACTGATAGCTGGGTTGCTATCTGATAGTCGTCCTTCATCGTCTGGCTCGTACGTCCACTCTATTTTGGAATCTTCGGTGTCTATTCCGTACAGCACAGACGAACGTGCAATATAATACATATCACTATAATACACTGGCACATTTGTGGAACTACCGACGAATGCCGGTGTGTCGATAAGACGTGCGTACTCCCCTGTATTTATATCCACCTCCCAAATCACTTCGTTTGAAGCGACCAAGATTTTTTCATCGAGGGGAACCGGGGCTACTAACCCATTTATTCCTTCAATTTCTTCAGGTTCCCACTTGTCGCCGGTATCGGTATCGTATCCATACATTTGTCCACCATCGGCCGGACCATAAACCGTCCCATCATGAACGATTGGAACTCCGTACTCTTCTCTTCTCCAGAGAATTTCTTCTCTTTCTGGGTCTATCGCATATGTATCACCGCTCGTACTCGGCACGTAGACAGTTCCGCCAACGACAGCTGGTGGATCAAAAGCATTTCCTTGAAGATCAACGATCGGCCGAGCCGTCAGTTCGTCACCCTCGGGACCCGTTGCATCCGGTTGGTGGGCCGTATTCTGCACATCGACGCCGTACATCGGCCAGTCCTCGCCCAGCGACTCCTCGTCAGGGTCACCATCGTCGGTTCCGTTGTCGCCGTTCTCGCCACTTGTATCGTCGTCACTCCCGAAACAGCCTGCCAGCACTGTCGTTGCTGCGACTCCCGTACATGTCCCGAGCCAGCGTCGCCGCGTCTGTGCGTTCCGATCGGTCATTGTCTCATCTAACATTTTCATTAACCAAATAGTCTCTGCCATATGAACTACCAACCGATCGAGTGAAGAATACACCGTGCTGCGTCTTCTGATACCGTTTTCGTGCATCGTGTACAGACGGGTTCGCGAACAGATCGTCCCAACGAAAGATACAGTGCTGATTGGTCACCAATCGGCTGGTCCGGGTCCCTCAACAATCCTCGATCTACGCTCCTATATTCCTGATACGATCGGTCACCGATCGACAGTCTCTAACTAAAATCCCGTGTCGACGGTACTCACGTACGCGAGTACCCCTTCACCAGGTTACGACGCTGCCGTAACCAGTTCACGGACGAGATCGATCGCCACACCGGCGTCAGTCCCGAACACGTACGTCGTCGGCTCGATCCCGAACGCGCCCCGCTGGTAGGCAACTCGTGGAACGCCCCCCTGTTCCTCGAAGCGCGATCGAAGATGCGCCTCGCGATCGTCGTATTCGGGATCGAACTCGATCGGCTCGATTCCTATCTCCCGGGCGGCCGCCAAGATGGCGTCGTCGGTGGCGATGTTGATCGCGCCCCGGGTATCGGAATCGACAGCGTTGGCGGCGAGGATTGCCGTTGCAACGTGTTTCGACGCTCCGAACTCGGGATTCGCGGGAATCTCGATTCGCCCGCCGATCGTGTAAATTCGGCCGGGGATCGCAGCGACGTCGGTCTCGTCGCGTGGCTCGGGCAGACACATCCCGATGTTGGTGCCGACGTTCGGGACGAAGTCGGCCATTTCGGGGATCGAGGCGAACGATCGGGCGGCGGTCCGAACGGTCGCGAGGACGTCACGCTCGGCGCGGACGTCCGAATCGAGGCCGCGAACACAGAGGTCACAGCCGAGCCCCTGGAGTTCGGGCATCGCTTCTTCGTGAAGTTCACAGATCGGGCCGCGGTCTTCGAGGGTCCGGACCAATGAGACCAGTTCGGCGAGTGCGTCGTAGCCGTCGAATTCGCCGCTGGCGAGGCCGTCTGCGATCCGATCGACGGCGGCGATCGTCTCGGGATCCTCGCGGAAGCGCGCTTCCCCTTGGGGATCGCCGCTGACGTATTTGCTGACGGCAGCTTGCGTGACGCCGAGGTGTGTGGCGATCTCCTGTTGGGTCAGCCCGCGATCGGCGAGTCGACGGGCGAGCATCTCCCGAACGGTCGGGAGAAACCGCTCGACGACGAGTTCGCTCGGAAAGACCAGTGACATTACCCCCGGATTCGATCGACGTGACTATAATTCCAGTTGTCTCGTCGCCAGTGTGCTCGCTCACGGGATGGAGACGCCTGTGCGATTGGACACAGAAGGTATTAAGCGCCATCGTGCGAACGACCCGCCATGACACGTTCGAGCGCTCCCGGCAAGGTGTATCTGTTCGGGGAGCACGCAGTCGTTTACGGCGAGCCTGCAGTGCCGTGTGCGATCGAGCGGCGGGCACGCGTCGACGTCCAGCGCCGCGACGATGGCAAGCTCACAGTCCACTCGGACGATCTCAGTCTGAACGGGTTTACCGTCGAGTACGGATCGGAGCCGAACGATCGACCGGATGTCGACGTTTCCGAGTCGCTGGTCAGTGCCGCAACGGGGTACGTCGATGGTGCGATCGAACAGGTTCGTGACGTGACCGGCGAAACGGACGTCGGCTTCGACGTGACGATCGAAAGCGACATTCCACTGGGTGCGGGGCTTGGCTCCTCCGCTGCAGTCGTCGTGGCGGCGATCGACGCTGCGACACGAGAGCTTGGCGTGACGCTCGACACCGACGAACTCGCCGATCGCGCCTTCCAGACGGAGTATGCGGTTCAGGACGGCGAAGCCTCGCGTGCGGATACGTTCTGTTCGGCGACCGGTGGAGCAGTCAGAGTCGAAGGCGACGACTGTCGATCGATCGAGGCACCGGAGCTGCCGATCGTGATCGGCTTCGATGGTGGGGCTGGCGATACGGGCAAACTGGTTGCGGGCGTCCGCAACCTGCGTGAGGAGTATGCGTTCGCTGCGGAGACGGTCGAGACGATCGGCGAAATCGTCCGAAACGGCGAAAAAGCGCTTATTGAGGGCGATATCGAGGAACTCGGCCAATTGATGGATTTTAACCACGGACTGCTGTCGGCGCTTGGCGTCTCCTCGCGATCGCTCGATACGATGGTCTGGGCGGCCCGGGGTGCCGACGCCTACGGCGCGAAACTGACCGGGGCCGGCGGCGGCGGCTGTATCGTCGCCCTCGATCCGACCGAGGAGACCGAGACGGCGCTCTCGTTTACGCCGGGCTGTGAGGAGGCCTTTCGCGCAGAACTCGCCGATGAGGGGGTGCGGCGGCTCGAATGATCGTGTTGAAACTGGGCGGCAGCGTCATCACCGACAAGGATCGGCCGGAGACGCTCGACGGCGCGGCGCTCGATCGGATGGCAGACGCGATCACGACGGCGATCGATCGCGGTGATGGGGCGCTCACAGATGGACTCGTACTCGTCCATGGGGGTGGGAGCTTCGGCCACCACAACGCGAGCGAACACGGCGTAAGTACGACTGACGGAACCCACGACGCCGGTGCGGTCCTCGAGATTCATGGTGCGATGAAGACGCTCAACCGGTTCGTTCTCTCCCGACTTCACGATCGGGATGTCGAGGCCGTTCCGGTACACCCATTTTCGGCAGGCCACCGCAACGAAGATGGCGACCTGATGCTGCCAACCGGCCAGGTCGAGACGCTGCTCGCAGAGGGATTCGTCCCCGTGTTGCATGGCGACGTAATTGCTCACGCAGGCGAGGGCGCCACGATCGTCAGCGGCGACGAACTCGTCGCACAACTGGCGCGTGATCTCGGCGCCGATCGGATCGGGCTCTGCTCGACGGTATCGGGCGTCCTCGATGAGGACGACGCTGTGGTCGATCGGATCGAGGCCTACGACGACGTCGCGGACGCGCTCGGAGAAAGCGAGTCGACGGACGTCA